>ULWW01058659.1_pt1 | contig 139895 bp, 122 predicted proteins | sample 1960741 | NCBI WGS metagenome assembly ULWW01 (sample SAMEA4835823, study PRJEB28245) | human gut metagenome | biome: gut microbiome; material: fecal sample | place: Denmark | collected 2008
CAGTGGCATTTTATTGCCATTTAAACCCGGAACCGTGGCAATTTTTTTATCTTAACTTTATATGTACATCTTCTAATTGTTTTTCTGTTACAACTGATGGCGCTCTCATAAGTAAATCTCTTGCTTTTTTGTTTTTAGGAAATGCAATTACTTCTCTTATATTTTGAGAATTTTCAATTAACATTACCATTCTATCTACACCAGGTGCTGCACCTGCATGTGGTGGTGTTCCATATTGGAATGCATTATACAATGCTCCAAATCTGTTTTTTACATCCTCTTCTGTATAACCTGCAATTTCAAATGCTCTAACCATTATTTCTGGATTATGATTTCTTACAGCTCCTGAGGCCATCTCATAACCATTACATACTAAATCGTATTGATATGCCAAAATATCTAATGGATTTTTATTATTTAATGCATCTAGCCCACCTTGTGGCATTGAAAATGGATTATGACTAAAGTCTATTGTTCCTTCATCTGATAATTCATACATTGGGAAATCAACTATAAAGCAGAATCTATATACATCTTTTTCTAATAAGTCTAATCTCTTACCTAATTCTATTCTAACTAAACCAGCAATTTTTTGAGCTTTTGCAAATTCGTCTGCTATAAAGAATACAGCATCATTTTCTTTTACTCCAATTTCTAATTTTAACTGTTCTTTTATTTCATCTGTAATAAATTTTGCAATTCCACCTTGTATGCTTCCATCTTCTTCAAATTTTGTCCATGCTAGGCCTTTTGCTCCAACTTCATCTGTCATAGCAAATTCACCCATTTTATCAAAGAATTTTCTTCCTTGTTTTGCTCCTTTTGGTACTACAATTGCCTTTATTGTCTTATTCTCAAATGCCTTAAATTCAGAGCCTTCAAAACATTTAGTTGCATCTTTTATTATTAAAGGATTTCTTAAATCAGGTTTATCTATTCCATACTTCTCCATTGCTTCCTTGTAAGGAATTCTTATAAATGGTCCCTTGTCAACTTTCCAATTTGTAAATTTTTCAAATGTATATGGTACAACTTCTTCCATAACCTTAAAAACATCTTCTTGTGTTGCAAAACTCATCTCATAATCTAATTGATAAAACTCACCTGGAGCTCTATCAGCTCTTGGGTCTTCATCTCTAAAGCATGGTGCGATTTGATAATATTTGTTAAATCCAGATACCATTAGCAATTGTTTAAATTGTTGTGGTGCCTGTGGAAGGGCATAAAATTCCCCTGGGTTTAATCTACTAGGTACTAAATAATCTCTTGCACCTTCTGGTGAAGAATTTGCAAGTATTGGTGTTTGAATTTCTGTAAATCCAAGTTCATCCATTTTATCTCTTAATGTTTTTAGTATTTTTGAACGAAGTAAAATATTATTATGTAATTTTTCATTTCTTAAATCTAAAAATCTATATTCTAATCTTAAATCTTCTCTTACCTCTTGATCTGTATTTATTTCAAATGGTAATATATTTTTACATTTTCCTAAAACTTCCAAACTTTGTGCAACAACTTCTATTTCACCTGTTGGAATTTTAGAATTTTTACTAGTTCTTTCCACAACTTTTCCGCTTTATGTGGATACAGCTTTCTGTATTAAATTCCTTTGCTTGTTCTTGTAACTTTTCGTCATTTATTACAATTTGTGTAATTCCAAATTCATCTCTTAAATCTATAAAAATCATTCCACCTAAGTTTCTTATTTTTTGAATCCATCCGGCAAGTTCAACTACTTCTCCTACATTTTTTATATTTAATTCACCACATGTTTTTGTTCTGTACATATTATGTTCCTCCTTAAATTTACAATATAATATCACATTTTTTCTTATAATTCAATTGTTAAAGTTATATTTATATATTGAAATTTCACTTTTTTAATGCTATCATAAAATTAGAGTTTTTACAAAGGAGAAATGCAATGAAAAATGAATTATTTGATTTTTATGATAAAACAAATTTAAAATCATATAACTTAGATGAAAAAATGAGATATCAATTAAATATGTTAGATACATTAGATGTTTTTACAAGAAAACATAGCGAAAATGTTGCAAGTTTAACATGTAGAATATGTGAATATCTACATTGTACAAAGGGCTTTACAGAATATTGCACAATTTGTGCATATCTTCATGATATTGGTAAATTATACATTCCACCACAAATTTTACAAAAGCCAGGAAGACTTACCGATGAGGAATTTGAAATAATGAAAACACATACAACAATTGGTTATGATATATGTATGAAAGACCTAAAACTAAGACCATATGCGGCAGGCCCTTTATATCACCACGAAGCATTAAACGGCACAGGTTACCCACAAGGACTAACCAAAAAAGATATTCCTTATGAAGCCCAAATAATAACAGTTGCAGATGAATATGATGCAATTGTAAGCAAGCGTCAATACAAAACCCATATTGGTATTTCAGACACATTAAAATTAATTATAGAAAATGCCCAACCGGGAAAAGGATTAGATAAATCAAGTGCTCTTAGTGAAATTTCATCAATTGCAAAACTTGGAAAAGTAAATCCAATTATTGTAAAATGTTTATTTAAAGTTGTTTTAGATGACATTTATTATGAAATCACATGTACACAATCTTATCTTGATGATATTCAAGATGATTTAAATAGATTTAAACAAATTGAGAAATACGAAATAAAAATGAATGAGGCTAAAACTGAAAAGAAAAAAAATTATTATATGGAAGGAATTAAAATTCTTCTAAAAAAAGAAGAAACTTTTGAGGATTATAAAAGACTTTATGCCGAATATTCTGAAGCATATACCAAAAGAAAAGCAATTATTGATAATCTTTGGCATGAAGCAAAAATCATCAAAAAATTAAAGGTATAAAAAATTGCCACGGTTCCGGGTTTGGATGGCATTTTATTGCCATTTAAACCCGGAACCGTGGCAACCGTGGTAATTTTTATTTTATCATCATTATTCTAAATCCAACTGATTTATCAAATATTTTTGAATCATTATATTGTATAGAACTTGCAATTGACCCTTTATTACTATAGTTTCCTCCTCTTGAAGTTTGTGTTCCACCTTCTAAAGTCCATTCTGATGCATTTCCTGCTAAATCGTAAATATTTAAAATCCCATTTTGCCCTGTTTTTTTAATTTCATTAGAATAATTACCCAAATTTTCATTAAAATTCAAAATATCACTTTTACTAAGACTTGTATTTTCTTCTATAAACTTACATACTAAATCCCACTGTATTCCAAACATCAAACTTATTTCACAATTATTATTTAATTCTTGTTTATAGTTATTTAATACTGTTTCTGCTTGAGGTAATGTAGTATAATTATATACAAACAAATCTTTTTGGCTCTTAGGAATAGCAGTTAAGCTAGAAGTATAATCTCCTCCTGTTTTTTTTGTTTCAATTCCGGCCTCATATCTTGAAATATAAAAACCTTCATGTTCCTTAATACTTTGCATTGCCTTATTTTTTAAATTGGCATAATCATTTTTATTTAATATTCCACATCCGTCATACCATAAATCTTTTGAAGAATCGTTTCTATAGTCTTTTGTATATTCTATTAATGCCTTTTCTACTTCTTCTGATGTTACAGCATCTATTGTTTCTCCAGTTTTATCTGCAATTTTCAAAACTTCTTTTGGAACAGGAATCCAAACAAATTCATTACCATTTATTTTTTCATTGCCACTTGAATCTTTTATAACAAGCCCCTTACTTATTTTATTCATTGTTGGTAATTTACTTACCTTAAATCCCTGTGGAATATATGCTGTTTTGCCATCTTCATCTACATATGTTCCATCATTTTCATACACAGGAGACCATGAAGATTCATTTTCTTCATTTAGTGATAAATATATTACTTGATTGGCATTGTTTGTTCCATTTCCTTGGTAATAGCCTTCATATGCATTTGCACTTTCTAAAAATTCTTGTTTTTTTGTATCATCTAATTCTAGTCCATTTTCGTCATACTTGCAATCATCTGGAACATCTGTAATTTTGTTGTTTAATTTTTTCCATGTAAATGATGGATTTTGAACATTATCTTCTGTTTCTTTTTTTGATATTGTTATATTATTGCTTGTATCTCTTCCTTCATATGTATAACCATCTGGTATTTTTATTCCATCTACATATCTTAAATCAATTTTTTCACTGTCTTTGTCTTGATTTGTATAATATGTTTTATCATCTATTTTTATTCCATCTAAATAAAATATATTGTGACTTTTTTCATTTATAATATAAAGGTCCTTTGTAGTCAATTTTCCTTCAATATCTTCATAATTATCTTCATAACCTTTTCCATAATTTAATGTTAGATTTTCTAATGCTGACAAATCAATTACATAAAAAACATCTCCGTCATTTTCTCCTAATGCTTCTTTTATACTATTAAAGTCCTCTTCATTTTTCGTAATATCTATTTGTTCTTGTTCTGATGCTGGAATTTTTCCATATGTCGCGTAATATGCTGAAATTTTATCAGTTAAATTTTCTATATCTGTATACATATTTGTTAAAGCTTCTACGTGTTTTGTATCTTTAGCACTGTAAACTAATATTGATGTAATAATTCCAAGTATAATAATTGCTGCTGCCAAACTAATTAAAGATACACCCTTTTCCTGCTTTAATAAATTTTTCATCTTTAGAATCTCCTCTCTTCTTATCAGAATTGATATTTTTTCTTTAGTATAGTTTACTATTATTTACTATTATTTTCAATAGTTTAATTATAATTTTGTCTGAGTTAGTCTGTAAATTTCCATTTTTCTTTTACATTTTTTATCTTCTAATAAAACAATCAGCCATAAATACATTATAATTAAAAAAATAGCTATATTTTTAAAATAATATATTGAAACACTTGAAATAGCAGTTAGTACAATAGTTGTAATTATTGCTATTTCATTTGTATACTTATATGATTTTTGAATTCCAAATTTAATATGTAATAGTTCTTTTAAAATTCTTCCTCCATCTAATGGATACACTGGAAGTAAGTTAAACACAGCTAAAATTAAATTAGCATATATCATTTGTAATTTCATATTTTCATTAATATTTAAGTAAAAAATTATAAACATTAATAATAAATTAATTAATGGTCCTGCAAGTGCAACAAATATTTTTTTTAATGATAACATATTTTCATTTTTTATTTTCTTGTTATATTCATAAACATTTATTTTAAATGAAATTGAAAAGCCAAAAGGCATTATTTCTAATTTTTCAGGTTTCATTTTTATTAAAATTCCTGCCAACAAATGTGCTAATTCATGAATTAATGCAAATATCATTATTAAGGCATAAATTTGTATTTGCTTTGTTAAATAAAATAAAATTATTATAATAAAAATTTTCAAATCAATTCTAAATCTCACTATATTCCCCTAACTAAAATTACAAATCTAATATTTTTTGTGGATCTATTGTTTTTTCCAAAAACCTTATTTCAAAATGCAAATGTGGTCCTGTTGAATTTCCAGTAGACCCTACTTCTGCTATTTCTTGGCCTTGTACAACTTTATCACCTTGTTTTACATATAAACTATTACAATGTGCATAAACTACGCTTACTTCACCAATTTGAATTTTCAAATGATTCCCATAGTCCCCTTCAGAAGATGCCATTACAACTTCGCCATCTGTTGCTGCCTTAATTTTTGTCCCAAGATTTGCAGCAATATCAGTTCCTGTATGATTTTTAGGAATTGTTGCTTTGCTCACCTCTCTTTGGCCATAGCCAGAAGTTATAGTCCCTTCTATTGGTTTAATAAAAGATGTAGTATTTTTTACATTTAAAATCATCTGTTCTTCTTCAGAAAGAGGTTTTGCTTCTGAAGTACTTGTGTTTTCATTTTCTTTACTTTGATTTGCAGTCTGCTCATTTTCATTGCTACCACCTATATTTTGATTATTTGACTCACTTTCCAAATTATTTGTTAACGAATTTTGATTTACATCATTATTATCATTTTGGTTTTCATTTTCATTTGTATTATTTGTTTCTTGACTACTATTAGAATTAAAAAAAGCCATAACTCCATTTTTAGTATTATCATATATTTGCATAAAATTAGTATCATATGAAAGAATTTCCTTTGCCTTATTTATAAAATCATCGGAAAATATGTAATTATTATTTTGAACAGTATAAACAATTAAATAAATAAGCAAACATGCTACAATTTGTAAAATCAGCTTTTTTAATAATTTTATATCTTTTTTCCCATCATTATTAACATTTAAAGTTGCTGTTGGTCTTACCTCACCACTATGTCTTCTTTCATAAATTTCTTCAGCTCGTCTTATTTTTTCTTCTACAGACAATGTCCTTTCCATATTCTACACCTCTTCCTTAGTTTCTTTCTAAACTATATGCCAAAATATTTTGTTTTATGTTTAAAATTACTAAAAAAGCTAACCAATAAAACTTTATAAAATATCGTTTTATTAATTAGCTAAAATATAAAATCTATTTAAATACATAACAAAATCAAACCTTCAATAATAGCAATTGCAGTAGAAAAATATGCATATTTTTTTAATTTTTTATTTTTCTTCCATTCTGTTTTTTTCTTAAAAACACTATTTTTATCATTTGACTCTATTTTAGAAATATAATTGCTAACAATCATTTCCGCTTCTTTTAACATATAATCACTTTCTTTTTTTGAAGAATCTTTAGATAAATTTTTCTTACTTCCATCAACTCTTTCTAAATTTTTTATCTTCTTGTTAGCTTTTAACACAACAAAAGCCTCTTCAACTATATTAGATGGCAAGTTTTTTAAAACAACCATGTTTTTCATATTACTAACTTCCATATAAACCTCCCTAAAATTTATGTACTAAATATAGTTTTTCCAATAATTCCAAGGTTATACAAAAAATAGACATTGGGACGGGGATTTTGTCTTAAGGTTTTCGGGACTTCTCTAAAATTAAACCAAATAACTATAAAAGTAAATTATATTAAAATCAAATTTTAGAATTGAAAATAATTGAATTAGAAATTTTATATTAATTTTATGGAAAGAGTTCATCTCCTGATGGAAGGGTGCCATAAAATTAATTTAAAATTTCTTTGATAATTATTTGAACGATAAAATTTTATTTTAATATAATCTACTTTTTTATATATTTTTTTACTTAAACTAGAGCAGTCCCAAAAACCTTAAGACAAAATCCCCGTCCCAATGTCTATTTTGATGGAGTTAATATAATTCTTATATTTTCTTTATATTTATATTTACTATATATTTGTTCTGAAAAACATGCTAAATTATTAGGTATAAAAATAGTAGTATACTCATCTTTTTCTAATTCTTCAATTTTTTTATCTATAAGCTCTGGAGAATCTATTTCAAAAACATCCATTCCTAGTCCTTTTGCCATTTTATAGGATTTACTATCATTTTTATATTTTATAAAAGACACTTTCATTTTTATTATCACCTATAAATATTATTTAAAAATTTGCAAAAATTTATTCATAAAAATAATTAATTATTCCATTATAAATTCCCCATGCCAACCTATTTTGGTAGTCATCTTCTAACAATTTTTTTTCTTCTTCTGGGTTTGATAAAAAACCACATTCCACTATTGTAGTTGGTATTTCCACATGTTTTACTATATATACATTATCAATTGTTTTTGCGACTCTTTTATTTTCTTTTTCTATGCTTTCATTTAAACTTACTTGTATTGATTCTGATAATTTTTTTCCTTGTTCATTTCCACTTTTATAAAATGTTTGCCAGCCATCATACTGACTTTGTGGTATTTTGTTTAAATGTATTGATACAAATATGTCTGCTGAACTTTCATTTCCTATTTTTACTCTATTGTGAATATCTGATATCTTTTTTTGTTTTAATGTTTTGCTATCTATATCATAAATTGCATTTTCATCAGAACGAGTAAGAATTACTGTGCATCCACTTTGTTCTAACAAATTTTGAACCTTTAACGTAATTTTTAAATTTGTTTGTGCTTCTGTTGTTCCATTTGAACTTTGTGCTCCCTCATCTGGTATTCCATGTCCAGCATCTAATACTATTGTTTTTCCTGATACTGGTAAAACTACTGTTTCTTTTGTATCTAGCTTTGCTGTTGTAAACATAAATGCAAAAATTGAAAAACATGCTGCTATAGCCACTAATGTTATTCTCTTTTTATTTAAAACAACCATAAAAAAACTCCTAATATAAATATTTTATATATTATTTATATTAGGAATTTTATTTACTTATTCATCATTTAATATTATAAATTTATTTTATATAAAGTGCTGGACGAAAGCCACGTGTTGTATGTGTTCCTGTTGCAGCACCATATCCACGATAACAAGCAGGATTAACAGAAAAACTGTTTTTAAAACTTCCTCCATGAAGCATATATGATTCTGATTTGTTATTTGGATAAGAGGCTTCTTGGGTCCATTCCCATAAATTTCCTGCTACATCATATATATTTTTCTTTTTTACATCTTCCGACATTGCTGTTGTGTTTATTCCATAATGATATTGTCCATCACTTGTTGTAAATTTTGATGTCATTTCTCCATTATCTGGATTTATCTCTGCATATCTTCCATTTCCTATAGTATATTTTACATTTCCATTATTATAATTTCCCCATGAACTTAATGATGTTATTATTCTATCATCACCACCAGCAATAAATTTCATCATAGCATCCCACATTGTTCCTGTTACCAATCCACTTTGTATATATTCTGTTTGATACATATCATTGCATAACTTTAGAGCAGTTTCATAATCTGCATGATAATATGGTATTTCTCCGGCTTTTTGCGTTATCTTTCCTGTTGATGTTTGATTTAATCCATTTCTTATTGAAAATTTTGAATTTTGCCAGCCAGATGCTGTATTTTGGCCAGCAAAATCTATTCCAGTTGATAATGTAATCTCACTTGTTCCAGCTTCATATCTCCCTATATAAAATCCACCATATTTTTGTATTTGTGGTAATTCTGCTGTATTAGTTTGTTTTTCCCAATTTGCATTCGCTTTACCTAAATCCATTTTTTTATAATTATTTGCTTCAACAGGTATCCATACAAATTGATTTCCTTTTAAATCAGAACTTTCTTTATTTATTGTTCCATCTTCATTATATACAACTCCCGCTGGAACATCACCATTTTCTTCATCTACATATTTATTTTGATCTTCCTTGTTATCTGATATTACTACTCCAGATGATATTGTTCCTCCCACATAGTAAAAATCATTAGGTACTGGTACTGTTTCACCATTTCCTGTTGCAACAGCCACAACACTAGCTACCTTTACTGACCTTTTAATTGTTTTTCCATCTTCCGTTGAAATATAAGCAGGTATTGTAGTATACCAACTTGAAGGCATCTTAACCTGTGTTCCAGCATTTTGTGGATTTTGAGCTGTATTTTCAGGTAATGTATTTTCATATTCAGCTAATTGTTTTTCTACTTCTTCCAAATCCTGTTGTTCCGCGATTTGAGAATTATTATATTCCCCTCTTGCTCTCTTTGTTTTTTCTATTATGCCATTTTCTCCAAACAAGATATTTATGCTTACACTTGCCAATATTAAAATTCCAATAATTGTTACAATTAAAGCAATTAAAGTTATTCCTTTTGAATTTCTTTTGTTTAATTTCATTTTTATTCTTCCTTCCATCTCACGTAATGCAATATATATTTTAAATCTATTGCTATCCTTCTTTTCTTCTATCAATTGCATAACTACTTCCCATTACAGATTTTGCCGCATGTTTTACTTGGGCTCCAACCTCTCCTATTTCTAGTATATTATGAAATCTTCCAACATCTGCAACAACAACTCCAATTGACAAAGAAGTAAGTGGAAATTGTTCTATTATTCCCTTTCTATTTGCAACTTCTATATAACCTTTTTCTCGATCTTCCTGTGTAAAAAACTTAAGAGATTTTGCATCAAATGTTGCAAGTATTTGTTGACATACTTTATCACAGTGTAAGTCCGGAATTATTCCTACAAAATCATCTCCACCTATATGCCCAATAAATACATTTTCATTATATGCACTATGTAAGCATTTGCATATTGTTTCTGCTGTGAATTCTATAATTTCGTCACCTTTTAAGAATCCATATACATCATTATATGCTTTAAAATTATCTAAATCTAAATATAACACTGAAAATGGCTCTCTATTTAATATTCTCTTTTTTAACTCTGCATGAATTTGTACATTTCCTGGCAATCCTGTAAGAGGACTGATTCTTCTATTTATTGTAAGTAATCTATTTAAATTTTTTATAGTATAATATAAATACTCTTCATCTACTGGTTTTTTTATAAAATATTCTATTGCTTCTTGCAATATTTTTACTCTATGAGATTTTTCACTATTTGAAGATACTACTATAACTGGAGTAATTGTATTATCTTCATCTGTTCTAATCTGTTTGCAAAGTTCTACAACATCTCTATCTACTGCATCTTCATTTATAATTATTAAAGATGGAATATTTTTTAACGCAACATCAATTTGCTCTGACTTGATATTTATAAATTTATATTCAGGGTCATTTTTAAATAATTCTCTAAAAACCAATATTGATGAATCATCGTCATCTATTATATATACCTCTTGTACCATTATTTCCTCCCTTTTTCATTTGTTTTATTTTTTTTAAATGTTATTTTTTTATTTAATATTTCTGTTATTTCCTTTGTATCTATTGCTGGAAATGCATTTTTTAATCTATATACATATTTATATAATTTTCTTGTAATTTTATTTCTTCTTTTTTCTAATTCAACTACTGTTTTATTTACTTCTTCTGGTACCTTTTGTTTGTTAAGTTTCGAAGATTCTTTTATTTCCTTTAGCTTATCTTTTATTTCATTATTTAAATCTTTAACTTTTTGCCATGCAGGTTTTATATTTATAACCTTTATTATGCTTATAATTGTATCAATTATAATTATAGTTATTGAAATATAAATTATATTTTTAAAAATATTTACATCCACCATATTTATTAAACTTAATATATATGGATGTATATAATTAATAAACCCTACACCTAGTAAACCCCAAAATATAGAATTTGTCAAGCAAATTCTTCCTTGAAAATTTATTTTATGATCTGAATAATCCCAATATTTTGTTTTAAAAACTTTTTCTAAAAATACTCCAACTACATATTCCCATACTGTAAGTACAAGCATTGATACAAAAAATAGTACAATTGTTTTTCCTTTTAATTGTCCCATAAATAGTAACATAATTATTGCTCCTGCTCCATATATAGGACATATTGGACCAATTAAAAATCCTGTATTTATAAGTTTTTTTTCACAAAAAGACCTAAAAATTGATTCTAATATCCATCCTAAAAAGGAATATATCACGAAATATGATAATACTTGAAAAAAACTCATTAAATTTTCCCTCTTTTACGTTTCATAGCCCTCTATTGCCTAGAGGGCTGATTTTTATTTTTTTGTCAACTTAGCTTTTGCTTGCTCTGTTGCACCATTTATATTATATACTGTTATTTCTATTCTATTTTCACCTTCTTCTAAAGGGAATTCACATTTGTATTCTTTTTCGTTATCTTTTGCTTTCATTGTAAATGATTTATTATCTGATGTTCTTTTAATTACAACTTTATCTATTCCAGATTCATCTGTTGCTGTTATAACAAAACAATCATCACCTTTTGATATTTGTATTTTTGGTTTTGTTGTACCTATTATTTTTTTAACCTCTTTTGTTTCATTTCCATTTTCATCTACTGCATAAACAGTTAATGTATGTTCCCCTTTTATAGCCTCTATTTCTGTTTTATATTGTGTATCATTTACTTCTACTTCTTTTTCTTCCTCATCATCCCAATTATATTTTATATATGATATTTTTTCTTCTGATGTAAATGAAATTGATATGTTATTTCCTGATAATTTTATTTCTATATTTACATTTCCACTTTGAGCTGTTTTTGTATATGTTTTATTAACTTCTTGTGTCATGTTATTTATATCTTTTGCAATAACATGAAGTGTATTTTCTCCATTTGGTATATCTAAAGTTTTTTCAACATATTTTCCACCATTTCCATTTATTTTATTTTCTTCTTCATTATTCCAATAATATATAACATTGTCTATAATTTGACCATGCATTACTTTTAATATTAATTGGTCTTCATTTTTATTTTCTAAAACAATTTCCGGTTTTGTTGTTGGAACTTCTTTTTTTTCGTTATTTTTATATAATGCATATGAACTACTAGCTGTAATAAATATTCCAAATATTATTAATATTATAGCAAAAAATTTTATTACTGTTTTTATATCTTTTTGACTACCTTTATTATATTTTCCTTTGTTACTTATATTTTCCGTAGATAATATTTGATTCATGTTTTCACCTCTTTTGTTTTAGAGCACTTAGCTCTTACAGTAAAAATTATACCATATACAAAAAGAAACTGCAATATTTTATTACAGTTTCTTTATTTTATTATAATACAAATTTCTTTATAAGAACTACTCCTCCAGCAATTGTAATTAATACTGTTACTCCTAGTATTATAAATACTTTTTCTTTACCAGTTGAAATTGATAACATTACTGGCGCGTCATCTATATCATCTTCACCATCTTTTTTATTGTTTGGTGTTGAATCTCTATCCGGTACACCTTTATCATTATAGTCTTCAGAAATTTCTGCAATGTTTGTTTTTAATCCCATATTATTTTCATTATTTACCCATGTTAATAATACTTCAACATCTGCATATTCTCCTGGTTTTAATAATGTATTTTCTAATAATCTTGTTGTAATTACATTATTTCCTTTATCTGTCCAACCTGGATTGTCACTTGCAACAAATTTTAATCCTTCTGGTATATAATCTGTTACTTCTTTTGCATAACCCTCAATGTCACCTTCATTTATTACTCTTATTGAATATTTAAATTTAACTGTAACATCTTTTAATTTCTTTCTATGTAATTCAACTTTTACTATTGCTTCTGGATCATCATATGGTTGATGTCCTGTGTTTGTTACTGTTTGTTTTCCATTTTCAATTACTATTGCTTGTGTTACCCATTTTCTTAATGCCAAGTCAAATTCAACTAATTTAACATATTCTTTGTCTTGGTCATCTTCACCTTCATTCCATTTATCTGGAATAGAGTCTTCATCATCTACTTCATTTCCGTCTTCATCTGAATCGTCTGATATTTGGGCTGCATTTACTAGTATTTTCTTTGAACTATTTGGTTCTACTACTTTAAATGCAATTTTTACTTCTTTATAATCTGGATTTGTATCTGAAATATCTTTGCTTGTATCAAATGCTTTTATTAAATTTGGATTTTCTTTTAGGCTAGAATCTTGTTTCATTCTTTCTTCACCTTGTTCTTTTGATAAGTAATCTGTTGTAATTTTTACTGCATCTTTTACATTTGTTGTCTCTTTTCCATCTTTATCATACATTACCCATCTCATTTCTTTATTTAAGCTATTTTCTGGTAAAAATTCTAATCCTTCTGGTAAATCGTCTGATACTTTGCTTGCATATCCATTAATTTCACCTTCATTATATACTCTTAATGTATATGTTACTATATCTTTTGTTGTAACCTCTACTGGTTCTTTTGTATGATTATATTTAATATTTCCGTCTTCTCCCATTTGAGGTACAGGAATTCTTGTTGTTACTTCTTTATCATTTACAGCTGTAATAAATTTTCTTAATGCTAAGTCAAATTTTTTGATTATTACTTTTTCAAAGTCATCATCATCTTCTTGACCTGGTATATAGTCGCCTTTTTCATCATCTTTGTATGAAGGTAAGTCTTTGTCATCTGGTAATTTTACATTGTCTTTGCTTGAATCTCTATCTCCTATTTCTTTATGTTTTTCATCTTCATATATTGATATATCTGCTATATTTGTAACTTTTTCTCCTGTTTTTGCTGTAGATTTTACTTTACACATAATTGGAACATCTTTATAGTCTAATTCAATTTTTCCGTTTTTTTCTACTGCTGCTTCTATTAAATATTTATCATCTGATAAGTATTTTGTTGTAACTGTTCTTCCATCTTCACTTACTTCCCATCCATATTTTTTGTTAAAGTCTCCGTCAACAAATTCTAAATATTCTGGTAAGTGATCTTTTATTTGTGCTGCATATCCTGCCATACTTCCTTCATTGTATACTCTTAACATATATACTACATAGTTTCCTTTTTGAACTTGTACTGGTTCTTTTGTATGGTTATAAATTGCAGTTGTAATTAATTTTCCATTTTCATCTTTTGTATTTAATTTACTTGTATCTACTTTTGGAGCTCTTGTATATGTTCCATCTTCATTTTTCATATATTCAGTATTTTCAATTGTTTCATCTTTGCTTACAGCAACTATGAATTTTCTTAATGCTAAGTCAAATACCCCTGGAACTATATTGTCATAATCTTCGTCATCTTCATATTTTTTCCATTCTTTTGGATTTGAATCCCTATCATCTACGTCATTTCCATCTTTATCAGAATCTTCAGAAATACATGCTTCATTTCTTATTATTTTTCCTGTTGTATCTTCTGTTACAACTTTTAACATTACAGATACTTCTTTATAATCAATTTCTTGTGTTTCTTTATTAAATGCTTTTATTAAATTATCTTCTGATACTTCTTTTGATAGATAATCTGTTTTTATTTCTAATATTTTTCCGTTTGCATCTATTTTACTACTATCATATACCCATAACATGCTTTGGTTAAACTTAATTGCAGCTTTTTCCTCTGCTGTTAATGTTGTATCAGCATCTAATTCATCTGCTTGCTTTGTAGAATATATAAATTCTAATCCTTCTGGTATATCTTCTGTAATCTCAGAAGCAAAACCATCTATGTCACCTTCATTGTAAATTCTGAATGTGTATTTTACAATGTCACCTTTTTTAACTTGAACTGGTGTTTTGTCTAAGTCATAATCTGCTGTTGTTATTAAATTTCCATTTTCATCTTTTGTATTTAATTTACTTACATCAACATTTTTAATTCTTTCTGGAACTTCTTGGCCATTTACTTCTACTATTCTTTTAATTAATTTTAAGTCAAATGCTTTTGGTTTTAATACAACTTTTTCAAAGTCGTCATCATCTTCTTGACCTTCAAAATAATGATCTTTGTTATTTAAATCTGTTGAATCATTATTTGTATAACCATTGTCTGTTGTAACTAAGCTTCCTGGCACATTTGTATTTCCTGGAGTTGAATCTCTATCTGTTTGTCTTCCTGCTTCATCAACTTGATCCTCAATCCAAGCAATATTTGTAAGAACTTTGTTATTTTCTTTGTCAGCTTTTGCTGTTACTTTACATTGTATTTCTATTGTTTCTGAATTTTCTACTAATTTTCCTTCTTCATATGCTGGTAAATTAGTTTCATTTCCATCTTTTCTTTTTAATGTTAACTTATTTGTTGTTTCATTATAGGTATCTTTTTCAAAATTTCCACTTACAACACTTACAAATTCAAGACCTGCTGGTAATTGGTCAACAACTTTTGTTGCTCTTCCTGCCATATTTCCTTCATTATATATTGTTAATTTGTAATTTACTAAACTTCCTTCTTCAACTTCTACAGGGTCTTTTTTGTGGTTATATGTTGCTGTTGTTCCTGTAAGTAATGAATCTTCTTTTACATCTGGTACCCTAGAGTTATTTCCATCTAATATTGTTGTATTTGAGTTATTTGTAATAGATACTATATATTTTCTTAATGCTAAATCTACTTTTCTTGTATCTTGTTCTAATATTACTTTTTCAAAGTCGTCATCATCTTGACCACCTTTAAAGTATTTTGTGCTATCATTTAATTGCTCTTTTGAATAATTATCTTTTCCTGTATATCCAATATCAGTTGTTTTTAATTGATCTGCAGTTTTTGTATCAATTGTTGATGGTTCTGAGTCTCTATCTTCTCCTTTTTGATTTGTAATTACAGTATTTGTTGATGCATTAACTTCTTCTGCAATCCATGCTAAGTTTGTTAAAATTATATCACTTTGTGTACTTGCAGTTTGTGTCACTTCACATACAATTGAAACTGTATCTTTATCTAAATTTGTTCCATCAAATGCATTTATATTATTTGTTCCATCTGTTACTAATGTTACTTTATTATTTGCATCTACAGATATTTGGTACACATTTCCTTTTTCTGATGTTACTGTTCCTGTTGTATCTAATTTTAAACCAGTTGGTAATTGATCAGAAATTTTTGTTGTTCTTCCTGCAACTTCGCCTTCATTATATATTGTTAAATTATATGTAACTTTACTTCCTGTTTTTACTTTTACAGGATTTTTTCTGTGATTATACTGAGCTGTTGTTTCTTCTCCAGATTCTAATTTTGTTGTATTAGGATTTGGTATTCTTGTTTCATTACTATTTGTTAATTCATGATCATCTACTTTTGTTATATATTTTCTTAAAGCTAAGTCAAATTCTTTTTCTTCACCTTTTTCAATTATAATTATTGGTTGTGTTCCTGTTATATCTGCTATATTTGTATATAATGTTACAGGGTTTATACCTTTATAATTTGAATTTTTTGCATTTTCTATTGCTGTATTTATTAAGTATTTATATAAAGCAACTGCTTGTTCTTGTCTTTGTGGTCCTTCATCATTTGAACCTTGTCCATTTGGTCTGTAATCATTTAAACTTGTATAAGTTGTTGTTGTATCTGTTACATAACTTAACCAGCTTGCATTTTCTAATAAATTATATTTAGTTTCATCATAGTTTGTAAAATACCAGATTACAGCTTGTTGTACAGCAATTATATCATCTTCGGTAATTTTATAATTATAATCACTATATTGATTTGCAGTCTTTTCTAATGCTTTTGTCATTAATTCTTCTTTATAGCTATCTTTATTTGCATCTTCTCTTAAATATACTAAATCAGCTACAGAAAGTATTGCATCATAACATGTAACTTCTGTTCCTGCTATTTTTGTATTTGCTGTAGGTAATATTCTATTTACTTGACCATTTAATGTTGCATCTGATCCATAATTTAGAATTGTTTCTTTTTCAGTTCTCATATTAAACGCATTTACGTAATTATGGACTTCAGTATCTGCAACACCTGTTGTCATATTTCCTAATCCTCTACCTGCTCTTGCACAATATGCGTCTTTCCAATCATAGCCTGAAGCTTTGTTACTTCCCTTATATTTAACTATATTCCATATTTGTGATCCTCCGTTCGTTGGGTCTCCTATGGCGTATCCCCATCCTGATGGTCCTTTTTGGATTATTCCAAAATAAACTGAAACATCAGCTGCAAATACTTTGCTTGTTAATGCTAATGATATTAACACCAACATGCTTATAATACTTAAAAGAATTTTTTTAACTTTCATTTTAATTAACTCTCCTTCTTTTATTTAATGACACATTTCTATATATATTTTACTATCTTATTATAATAAGTCAATACCGCTTTTTTAGCACTTTTTAATTAATTTTTTTGTAACATTTTTTATGCTACGGAACTATCATTTTCATTCCTAGCCATAAAAATGCGTCCTATATTACAATTATATTACATTTTCATTACAAAATCAACATTTTACGTAAATTAATTCGATTTTTACTTATTCCCCTAGCTTTGTATAATTTTTATCTGATTTTTATTTTATATAGAATATAATTTATCTTTTAAAATATAAATTATATAGGTGATTTTATGTATAAATTTTTTAGAATATTTATATCTTTTTTTATATTATTTTTTTTAGTTTCTTCTACAATTATATATGCAGATGATATAAATGAACCATTAAATGATGATTCATTAATAAATGATACAATTGTAGAAACAACCTCTAAACCAGACGAATTTCCAAATATAAATTCAAGAGCAGCAATTGTTATTGACAGAAATTCAAATACAATCTTATATGGAAAAAATGAAAAAGAAAAAAGAAAAATGGCATCTACAACAAAAATTATGACCTGTATAATTGTGTTAGAAAATGGTAACTTAAATGATATAGTTGAGGTTTCTAAAAAATCTGCTGGAACAGGAGGTTCAAGGTTAGGGCTTAAAACAGGAGATAAAATCACTGTTAAAGACTTGCTATATGGATTAATGTTATGCTCTGGAAATGATGCAGCAGTTGCACTTGCTGAACATGTTGGAGGAAGTATAGAAGATTTTTCTAAACTTATGAATGACAAAGCAGCTAAATTAAATTTGGAAAATACACATTTTGTAACACCACATGGTTTGGATAATGATGAACATTATACAACAGCATATGAACTTGCCCTTCTTTCAAATTATGCACTAAAAAATAAAGATTTTGCACAAATTGTGGGAACAAAGAGTTATACTGTAACAATAAATAACTATACCAAAACTTTATCAAATACAAATGAACTATTAGGTACATTAAATGGTATATATGGAATAAAAACTGGTTTTACAAATGGTGCAAATAGATGCCTAGTAACAGCTTGTAAAAGAGGAAATATGGATATAATTTGTGTTGTGCTTGGGGCAGATACAAAAAACTTTAGAACAAAAGATAGTATAAAATTAATTGAATATGTTTTTAAAGAATATGAACCTGTTAACTTAAATACTCTAATTAAAGAAAAATTTGATACATGGCAAAAAGAAAATTTAAACGATTTTTATATAGAAAAGGGAAGAACCCAAAATATTTGTTTAAAATATGAAATGCTTGAACATGAAATAATTCCATTAAAAAAAGACAAAATAAATAATTTGGATATAAAAATAAAATGTAAATCTTATTTAGTTGCTCCTGTTGCAGAAAATTATTTTCTTGGAACTATTGATATTTATTCAGAAAATAATTTAATTACTTCAACCAAGATTCTTACTTCATACAAAATTAATAGAAAGGGAATATTTGATTATTTTAATTATTTTAGCAAAAATTATATAAATATTTTAACAAATGTATAAAAATTAAAATTCATTAATTCAAATTTTAAAAAAGAACTTTTATGAAACATTTTAATTTATGTTCATTTAAGTTCTTTTTTATTTATAATTTTATAACAATTAACATTTAAAATTAAACATTTTCTTTTATGTAGTCAACTACATCTCCTACTGTTACAACTTTTTCTGCATCAGCATCTGGAATTTCAATATCAAATTCTTCTTCTAATGCCATTATTAATTCAACTATATCAAGTGAATCAGCACCTAAATCATCAATAAAAGATGCTTCCATTGTTACAGCTGTTTCAGCAACACCTAATTGCTCAACTATTATTCCTTTTACCTTTTCTAATACTTCTTCTGAACTCATTTGTGCGAGTTCACCTCCTCTCAAGTTTTAAAAATATTGTTGTATTTTTATCTTATAGTTCTTTTATAATATATGTTTATGTTTTTGTCAAGTATATTTATTAATATAATTAATTTTTATACTAACCGTTCAAAATTGCTATCATATTAGGTATTTAAATCACTTTTTATTGCTCTTTTACTCCCTTAATATTATTGCAATTTTTATTTTACCATAGCTTTTGTCTTTTCAAATTCTTCAATCATTTTTGGTACCGCTTTATTTTGTACAAATTTTTCTGCTTGAATAATTGTATATTCAAATAATAATTCGTCACTACTTCCATGAGCTTTTACTACTGGTTTTTTTACCCCTAAAAATAATGCTCCACCATAAGATTTATAATCCATTGCTTTTGACATACTTTTTATTGGCTTTTTGGCTACTAAATATTGTAATTTTGTACATAAATTTTTTGTAAAACTCTCTGTTAGTGTTCTTTTTACAAATTTTCCTAATCCTTCAGCTGTTTTTAGAAAAACATTTCCTGTAAATCCATCTGTTACAATTGCATCTACTTTACCTGAAAATGCATCTCTACCTTCTACATTTCCTATAAAGTTTATATCTAATTCTTCTGATTTTTCTTTTAGTAATTTATAGCTTTCTTTAACTAATTCATTTCCTTTAGTTTCTTCTGTCCCTATATTTAATAAACCTATTGCTGGCTTTTCTATTCCAAATGTATTTTTTAAGTATATTGTAGACATTTGAGCAAATTGCAATAAGTTAATAGGCTTACAATTTGTATTTGATCCAGAATCTATTAATAATAATTGACTTTTATATGATGGCAAAATTCCTGCTAATGCTGGTCTATCTATTCCTTTTATTCTTCCTACTATTAATGTTGCTCCTGTTAATAATGCTCCTGAATTTCCTGCTGAAATAAATACATCTCCTTCATCTTCTTTTAGCATTTTAAATCCTACTACCATTGATGAATCTTTTTTATGTTTTATTGCAAGTGTTGGTGTATCTTCCATTTCTATAGTTTCTGTAGCATTTTTTATTTTTAATCTATCTGATATTTCTTCTATTTCTTTTCCATATAATTCTTTTACTCTTTTTCTTATTACTTCTTCTTTTCCTACTAGTATAACCTCTGCTTTTACTTTATTTATTGCATTTATTGCACCTTTTATATTGGCATCAGGCGCATTGTCTCCTCCCATTGCATCTAATATAATCTTCATTGTTTTTCCTCCTAAATGTTATTTAACTTTAAGCAATTTCTTTGTTTAAATATATTTATAATGTTTATATTTTATTATTGTTTTTATAAAAATGCAAGTAAAAAAACAAAAAAGATGCAATTTTCATTGCATCTTTTAATTAAATTCATAAATTATGCTATTATATCAGCAACAACTCCTGAACCAACTGTTCTACCACCTTCACGAATAGCGAATCTTAATCCTTTTTCGATAGCGATAGGTGTAATTAATTCGATTGTCATTGATACGTTATCTCCAGGCATAACCATTTCTGTTCCAGCAGGTAATTCAATAACACCTGTAACGTCTGTTGTTCTGAAATAGAATTGTGGTCTGTATCCGTTGAAGAATGGTGTATGTCTTCCACCTTCTTCTTTAGTTAATACATAAACTTCTGAAGTGAATTTTGTATGTGGATGAATTGTTCCTGGTTTACATAGAACTTGACCTCTTTCGATGTCTTTTCTATCAATACCTCTTAATAAAACACCAATGTTATCTCCAGCTTCTGCTTGGTCTAATAATTTTCTGAACATTTCTACACCTGTAACAACAGTTTTTCTTCTTTCTGTTGTAAGACCGATAATTTCAACTTCGTCTTGTAATTTTACTTGTCCTCTTTCTACTCTACCTGTTGCAACTGTTCCACGTCCTGTGATTGTAAATACGTCTTCAACTGGCATTAAGAATGGTTGGTCGATTGGTCTTTCTGGTGTTGGGATATAGCTATCAACTGCATCCATTAATTCTTTCATAGGTGCATATACAGGATCATTAGGATCTGTAGATGTACTTTCTAGAACTTTTAATGAAGATCCTTTTATAATTGGAATTTCGTCTCCTGGGAAACCATATTCAGAAAGTAAGTCTCTTACTTCCATTTCAACTAATTCTAATAATTCTGGATCGTCAACCATATCACATTTGTTTAAGTAAACAACGATATATTTAACACCAACTTGTCTAGCAAGTAAGATGTGTTCTCTTGTTTGTGGCATAGGACCATCAGCTGCAGAAACAACTAATATTGCTCCGTCCATTTGTGCAGCACCTGTGATCATGTTTTTAACATAGTCAGCATGTCCTGGACAGTCAACGTGTGCATAGTGTCTGTTATCTGTTTCATATTCAACGTGTGCTGTGTTGATTGTGATTCCTCTAGCTTTTTCTTCTGGAGCACCATCGATTTGATCATATGCTTCAAATTTAGCTTTTCCTAATAATGATAAATATTTTGTAATAGCTGCTGTTGTTGTTGTTTTTCCGTGGTCAACGTGACCAATTGTACCAATGTTAACATGTGGTTTATTTCTTTCGAATTTAGCTTTTGCCATTTTTAAATTCCTCCTTAAATTAAGTTAGCTATTAAGGTTTATTCCTTATGCTACTTTTTATATTTTAATTAAATTTAATAACTTAAGTTGTTGTTTGCATTTTATAACATTTTAGTTAAAAAAGCAAGCATTTTATACTAAATAAATTTATATTGTTTTATTCAGCTTTTTTTCTTGAAGCAACAATTGCTTCAAATACTGATTTTGGAACTTCTTCATAATGAGATGGTTCCATAGAATATGTTCCTCTACCTTGTGTTTTAGAACGTAAGTCTGTTGCATAACCAAACATTTCTGAAAGTGGGATGAATGCTTTAATTTCTTGCATTCCATCATTAGCTTCCATTCCTTCCATTCTACCACGTCTAGAGTTTACATCTCCAATAACATCTCCCATGTATTCTTCTGGAACTGTTATTTCAACTTTCATTATTGGCTCTAATATAACAGCTTTTGCTTGTCTACAACCTTCTTTGAATGCCATAGATGCAGCGATTTTGAATGCCATTTCTGAAGAGTCAACTTCATGGTATGAACCGTCAACTAATGAAACTTTGAAATCTATAACTGGGTAACCAGCAAGAATACCAGTTTCAGCAGCTTCTCTCATTCCTTGTTCAATTGGTTTAATGTATTCTTTTGGAACAGCTCCTCCAACAATTTTGCTTTCGAACTCTATTCCTTTTCCTGGCTCTAATGGTTCCATTTCAAACCAAACATCACCATATTGTCCTTTACCACCAGATTGACGAATAAATTTACCTTGAACTTTAACTTTATTTCTAATTGTTTCTTTGTAAGCAACTTGTGGTTTACCTACATTACATTCAACTTTAAATTCTCTTTTTAATCTATCTACGATGATATCTAGGTGTAATTCACCCATACCAGCAATGATAGTTTGTCCTGTTTCTTGGTTTGTATATGCTTTAAATGTTGGATCTTCTTCAGCTAATTTTGCAAGTGCAATTCCCATTTTTTCTTGAGCTGCCTTATCTTTTGGCTCAATAGCTATATCAATAACTGGTTCTGGGAATTCCATTGATTCAAGGATTATTGGATGTTCTGGATCACATAAAGTATTTCCAGTTGTAACATCTTTTAATCCAACTGCTGCTGCTATATCACCAGCATAAACTTTGTCTATGTCTTCTCTATGATTTGAGTGCATTTGAAGAATTCTTCCAACTCTTTCTTTTTTATCTTTACTAGAGTTTAATACTGTAGAACCTGATTCTAATGTTCCTGAATAAACTCTAAAGAAACATAATTTACCAACAAATGGGTCTGTTGCAATTTTAAATGCTAATGCTGCAAATGGTTCTGAATCAGATGTTTTTGCTTCTGTTTCTTCTCCATCTAATGTTTCACCTTTAATATGGTCTATATCTAATGGTGATGGCATATAGTCAACTATTGCATCTAATAATTCTTGAACACCTCTATTTTTGTATGAAGAACCACATGTTACTGGTACTATTTTATTTGCTATTGTTCCAGCACGTAAACCTTTTTTGATTTCTTCTGCTGTTAATTCTTCACCTTCTAGGTATTTCATCATTAATTCTTCGTCTTGTTCTGCTACTGCTTCTATCATTTTATCATGATATTCATTAGCTAAATCTTTCATATCTTCTGGTATATCTGTTTCTTCTATTTCTTTTCCTAAATCATCTTTATGGATGAATGCTCTCATTTTTATTAAGTCTACTATACCTTTAAATTGGTCTTCTGCACCAATTGGTAATTGGATTGGAACTGCATTTGCTTTTAATCTATTTTTTAATTGGTCTATACAAAGCATAAAGTTAGCTCCTGTTATATCCATTTTATTTACATATACCATTCTTGGTACATTATATTTGTCAGCTTGTCTCCAAACTGTTTCTGTTTGTGGTTGAACTCCACCTTTTGCTGCAAGTACTGTTACTGCACCGTCAAGAACTTTTAGAGATCTTTGAACTTCTACTGTAAAATCAACGTGTCCTGGTGTGTCTATAATATTAATTCTGTTATTATTCCAGAAACATGTTGTACATGCAGATGTAATTGTTATACCTCTTTCTTGTTCTTGTTCCATCCAGTCCATTGTTGCTGCACCTTCATGAACTTCACCTATTTTATGTGTTTTTCCTGTATAAAATAATATTCTCTCTGTTGTTGTTGTTTTACCAGCATCAATGTGAGCCATTATTCCTATATTTCTTGTTCTTTCTAGTGGGTATGCTCTTCCTGCCATTTATATTTTCCCCCTTTCAATTTTACCATTTGTAATGTGCAAATGCTTTGTTAGCTTCTGCCATTCTATGTGTATCTTCTTTCTTCTTAAATGCTCCACCATTTCCGTTTACTGCATCGATTAATTCACCTGCTAATTTTTCAGCCATTGTTTTTTCATGTCTGTTTCTAGCATAACTAACTATCCATCTTAAACCTAAAGTTTGTCTTCTTTCTGGTCTAATTTCTAGTGGCACTTGGTATGTTGCACCACCAACTCTTCTTGCTTTAACTTCAAGAACTGGCATTACATTTTCTAATGCTGCTTCAAAAACTTCTAAAGGATTTTTTCCTTCTTTTTCTTTTATGATATCAAATGCATCATATACTATTTTTTGAGCAACTGATTTTTTACCATCTAACATTATATTGTTTACTAATTTTGTAACAACTTTGCTGTTATATATTGGATCTGGTAATACATCTCTTTTTGCTATAAATCCTCTTCTTGGCACTATTCTTCCCTCCTATTCATCACATTTCATGTCTCTCATTTCACATTTTTAAATCTGTGACAATGAAAATATAACATAAATATGCATTTTTATATTTTTATTTCTGCACATTATGCAGAAAGGTACTCAAAAAAGCTTTTTTAGCTTTTCCGTATAGCACTTATCTATTCTAAATTTAAGTACCTTAATTTAGACAAAATAACAAGCACTATTTTTTGAACTAATAGCCTATTAGTTTATAAAATATTTATTTAATTTTATTTTTTAGGTCTTTTAGCTCCATATTTAGAACGAGCTTGCATTCTATCTTTAACACCAGCTGTATCTAATGTTCCTCTTATGATATGGTATCTAACACCTGGAAGGTCTTTTACCCTACCACCTCTTATTAATACAACACTGTGTTCTTGTAAGTTATGTCCTATACCTGGAATATAAGATGTAACTTCATAACCATTAGAAAGTCTAACTCTGGCAACTTTTCTTAAAGCTGAGTTTGGCTTTTTAGGTGTAACTGTTTTTACTACTGTACATACTCCTCTTTTTTGTGGAGCTCTATTGTTTGTTAATCTTTTATTTTTAGAGTTATATCCATGTTGAAGAGCTGGTGCAGTTGATTTTGTTACTCCTGTTTTTCTTCCTTTTCTAACTAATTGATTAATTGTTGGCACTTAAATTTCACCTCCTATTTTTTATTTTATTTTATTAGCAATGTTTTTGTTAATAAAACAAACCGCTACGGATTCACGCAATACACGTAATTTATCGTAACGGTTTATATTGTATCATTTTTAGCTTAATTAGTCAAGAAAAACTTGGAAAATTTCCAAGTTTTTCTTAATTATTTTACTTCTTCTCTTTGTTGTTCATGTATACTTTTTAATGCTTTCTCAGAAATATCTTTTGCTCTTTTTTCAGCTTTTATTTCTTCAGGAGTTTTTGTAACCCTATTTCCAAATTTGTCAAACTTCATACTTTGGTTTTGTTCTTGTTCTTTATTTTCTTTATTTATTATATCAAATATTTTATCTTGCGTTTTTTTATGCATGTCGTCATATTTTTCACTTCTCTTTTTAAATGTTTCACTCCTTTTGAGTAACCAATTGTTCCTATAATCAGAAATTTTATCTTTTAGTTTTCCATGTAAATGCATATTTGGTCTAATTTTATTATCCATTGAAAGATCCTTATTTTTCTCTTTGCTTGTTTTTGGTCTTAATATTATTTTTTCCTCTTTATTGCCATCAGCAATTCTTTTTGGTTCCTCCTTTGTTTCTAACTCATAAGATCTATTTTTTATTTTACTAATTATTCTTCTAAGTAATGTATCTTTAAAATTTTCAACTTCAAATCCTTGTTTTTCTGCTCCTCTAGCTATTTCTCTAAGGTGCATTTTATTTCTTAATCCTTTTACTTTCTTTAGATTTTCCATATCATATTTAACATCTATATAATCATTATTATATAGTCCACCTACAATCAATTTATCTAAACTATCACTATTTTTATTTGAGCCTATTTTTTCTCCTATAACATCAACTAGGAATGGATCAATATTCTTTCTATCTTGTTTGTTTAGTATTTCAAAGCCTTGCCTTTCATCAATATGACTTCTAATATTTTTTAATATAGGTTTATAATCACTTAAACTAAATTTATTTGAATTATAAGAAAATATAGTTGGTTCCTTTTTTCCTTCTTCATAAATTAGATACTCAAGAATTCCCTCTTTATTAATTTTAACATCAACATTTGTTATTTTATCTAATTCATTTGCTTCTTCATTATGTCTTCTTTCAAATTTTAAATCATTCATTCTGCTATATTTCCCATATATTTTTTCTTCTTCATCATCTTGTTTTATTGGATTTGATTTTACATTTTCATTTCTATTCTCACTAGTTTTTTCTTCTGCTTCATTTACTTTTACTTCATTTTGCTTTGTTTCTTCTGGTTGTTTTGCTTTTATTTCATTTTGTTTTAGTTTTTCTTGCTTAACTTCTTTTTCTTTCTCTTCAGCATCTTTTTCTTCTTGCATTTTAGCTTCATATGGTTTAAAAAATTCAGCTAACCCTTCGATTAAGAAATTTGTTGTATATGGCTGTTTTAATACCTTTTCTACATTAGATAATTCTTCAAATTCTTTTTCAAATTCAGGATTTTCGACATTAGCTATTTCATCATTAATTTGTTTCAGTTTTTCTTCTCTTTGCTGAAGCATAGGTTTCATTATATCCAATGCAACAGCACTTTTGTTTTCCATGTCCTTTTTTAATATTTCAATTTTTCTTGATATATCTTCTTTTTTTTCATTAATTAGTCCTGTTTTATAGTCTTCATAATTTTTTTTCATTTTTTCTCTTCTATCTTCAACTTGCTTTAATATTTCTTCTTTATTTTTATTAAATTTCTCTTTTAATTCAACCTTTTTTACTTCTACAAGTTTTTTTCCATCTTGTAATTCTTTATTTAATTTTTCAAGTTCAGTCATTTGGCTATTACGTCTATCCATGTAAACTGGATTATTAGGATTTTCTTTTTGAAATTCTTTATCAAAACTTTCTTTTTCAACATTGTAATCTTCTTCTTGTTTATTTATTTTTTCTTCATTTTCTTTTATATCTTTTTGTATTTCATAACTACTGTCTAAAGTTTCTTTAATTTTATCTAATATTTTTTTATCCATAATTTTCCCCTTTCAAAATACAATATATTTTTGTATTTTATTACACTAGTATTTTTATTATAACATTTTTCACAATTTATTTCAATAAAATTATGTAAATTATTAGAAATTTAATACAATTGTAATATTTTGGTAATAATTGTAAAAAGGAGCTTAAAATTCTTTTAAGCTCCTTTTTGCTAAATTCATATATCTTTCTTTTTTGTCTCTAATCCTTTTTCCTTCTAATTCTGGCAATATTCCAAAATTTGCATTCATTGGTTGAAACTTTTCATTTGGAGATGAAATATATTTTGCAAGTGCTCCTATAATTGTATTTTCACTAAAAGTTATTTTTTGTTTTTGGCCATTGTATTTTGAAATTGCATTTAATGCAGCCACCATACCAGAACTTATTGATTCTACATAGCCCTCAACTCCTGTGATTTGTCCTGCAAAATATATATTTGTATTAGATTTCAAATTATATGTTTCATCAAGCAAGTTTGGAGAATTAATAAATGTATTTCTATGCATAACTCCATATTTTATAAACTCTGCATTTTCAAGACCTGGTATCATGCTAAAAACTCTTTTTTGTTCCATAAAGTTTAAATTTGTTTGAAAACCAACCAAATTATACATACTTGCTATTTTATCATCTTGTCTTAATTGAACAACAGCATATGGTCTTCTTGCAGTTCTTGGATCATCAAATCCAACTGGCTTTAATGGTCCAAACCTTAATGTATCAATCCCTCTTTTTGCCATAATTTCAATTGGCATACATCCTTCAAAAATTTCTTTTTTCTCAAAATCATGTAAAGTTACAATTTTAGCATTTATTAATTCATTCCAAAAGTTTTCATATTCTTCTTTATTCATTGGAAGATTTATATAGCTTTTTTCTTCACATTCCAGCCTTTTTTTCCACTCTTCTACCGTTTCTTCTTTTTTCTTTTCTTGACTATATCTGTCACCATAAAAAGCAATACTAAAATCTATACTTTCTTTGGTCACAATTGGTGCTGCTGCATCATAAAAATACAATTTGTCTTGTCCTGTTAGCTCTTGTATTTGTTTTGCTAATGTATCTGATGTTAATGGTCCTGTTGCAATAATTGTAATTCCTTCTTGCGCAATTTGATTTAAAGTGTTATTTACTCCCGCTTCTTCATGAATAATTTCAATTAAAGGATTGCTTTCAAGTTCTTTGGTTACTTGTTTTGAGAACTCCTCTCTATCAACTGCTAATGCTTGACCAGCAGGCACTTTGGTTTTATCTGCAATTTTTATCAACAAAGAATCCAATTTTCTTAATTCTTCTTTTAATAAGCCACATGCATTTGTTAATAAATTAGATTTAAATGAATTGCTGCATACAATTTCTGCTAAATTTTTATTGCTGTGAGCCTCAGAAAATTTTTTAGGCTTCATTTCATATAATTTTACATTTATTCCTGCTTTTGCAATTTGGTATGCAGCCTCGCTTCCTGCAAGTCCCCCGCCAATTATTGTAATATAATTTTTCATTGCTTTCTCCCTTTTAATCATAAACTAATAGTGTTCTATTTTCTTTCAACCACTAAGTAATCAGCAATTATTGCCATTCAAACCCGGAACTGTTGGCAATTTTTACTCAAAAAGACTTAATATGTCTTCTTTTGATAGCTTGTTTATAAATGTAGTCTTGGTATCTAACACATTGTCTATTAGTTTTTCTTTCTTTTTTTGTAGTTTATATATTTTTTCTTCTATTGAGTTTTTTGTTATTAGTTTATATACTTGTACATTATTTTTTTGGCCTATTCTGTATGCTCTGTCTGTTGCTTGATTTTCTGTAGATACATTCCACCATGGGTCATAGTGTATTACCATGTCTGCTCCTGTTAGGTTTAGTCCTGTTCCTCCTGCTTTTAGTGATATTAAAAACACTTTTATTTCATTATTGTTGTTAAATTCGTCAACCAAATCTACTCTTTCTTCTACTTTTGTTGCTCCTGTTAGTTTAAAGTATTTTATATTTTCGTCTTTTAGTCTTTTTTCTATTATTTCTAGCATTGATGTGTATGATGAAAATAATAATATTTTATGTCCTGATTTTATTGCTTCTTTTGTTATTTCCATGCATTGCTCTAATTTACTACTTTCCCCTTTATAGTCTTTTATAAATAAGTTTGGATGGCAACATATTTGCCTTAATCTTGTAAGTGCTGCTAATACTTTCATTTGGTTTTTCCCTGAGTCTGTTTGGCCTATTAATTTTGCAACTTCTTCTTTTATATTTGATAAATATGATAAATATATTTCTTCTTGTTCTTCTTGCATTTCATTTTCTAATATTGTTATTTCTTTTTCTGGAAGTTCTGTTAAAACTTCTTGTTTTGTTCTTCTAAGTACAAATGGTTCTATTAACATTTTTAGTTTTTGCATAGAACTTTCATCTTCTTCTTTTACAATTGGAATCTCATACATTGTTTTGAATTTTTTATATGTATATAAATACCCTGGCATTATAAAGTCAAATATTGACCATAATTCTGCAAGTGAATTTTCTATTGGTGTTCCTGTTAACGCATATCTTGTTTGTGCTTTTAAATCTTTTATTGCTTTTGCATTTTGAGTTGTACTATTTTTTAAGTATTGTGCTTCATCTGCTATTATGTATTTAAATTTATAATCTTTTTGTTTATAGTTTTCTATGTCTCTTTTTAATAGGTCATATGATGTTATTACTAAATCATAATCTTGCAAAGTTTCTATTAATTTTTTTCTTTCTGATAATGTCCCTCTAATTACAAGTGTTTTTAATGTTGGTGCAAATTTTTCTGTCTCATTTTTCCAGTTTAGTGTTAATGAACTTGGTGCTATTACAAGGCTTGTCTGTTTTTCTTTATTGTTTTGTATATAGTCTAAAATTATTGATAATACTTGTACTGTTTTTCCCAGTCCCATATCATCTGCAAGTATTCCTCCAAACTTATATTCATCTAGTGTCTTTAACCATTTAAAACCTGTTTTTTGGTAATATCTTAAATTGGCATTTATTTTTGGTAACCTAATTTCTTCTAGTTGTTCTTTATTTAAGCTATTTACTATTGTTTTATAAGTTTCATTTTTAGTAATTGCAGTTGATTTAAGTTTTCCTAAAATAGTATTTAAATATAATGTTCTACTTACAGGAAGCTTTATTTCGCCTTTTTCTAATTCTTTATAATTTACATCTGTACCTGTTATTAATTTATCCAAAAAGCTTATTTCCTGATTATCTTGTAAATTTAAAAAACTCCCATCTTTTAACCTGTAATATTTCTTTTTTAGATGATATCTTTCCATTATTTCTTTTATACTATTTAAATCCAAATTTAGCTCATTTAGGTTTATTGATAATAAATCATTTTCTACTTTTATTCCTATATTTCCTATTTTGGGTTGTTTTATTTGTTTGGATTTAAAATTTTCTGTAACAAGTACTTCAAATTTTTTCATATATAAGCTTATATCATTGGACATGAATTCATAAATTTTATCATTATTTGGTAATATAAATCTTAAATTTTTTACATCAAACATAAAACCTGTTTTTCTAAAGATATTTAAGGCTTTTGTTTCTTCAATTATATTTCTTGGAAATTCTATTTTTGTTTTTTCATCTAATGGATTAAATTCATCTTTTCCATACTTAAATTTTACATCTGCTATTATGTTTTGAGCATTGTCAAAATCTAAAAACACTTTTACTTCCAAGTGTTTTGGTTTATATTGTTCTAGTTCATATTCTGGTATATTTAAAATTTTTATTGAATTTTCCATTTTAGGCATTATTATAGAGAAAAATTGTGTTAACTGTTTTGTTCCTAGCTCTACTTCTGTTATATAATTTTGTCTAAATGTTTCTAACATTTTTATTGTTGTTTTTTCATAATTTTTATTACATCTATATAATTTATTTTTTTCTAATATGTATTTATATTTTTTTCCCCTTATTAGTACTACTTTGTATATATCAATATTAGGAATAATTATGTAGTCCTCATTTTTAGTTTTCTTTAATAAGAATTCCAGCTTTGGGTTTTCCTCTATAAATTTTACTTTTTCTTCTTTTCCATCTTTTTGAAATTTTACTTCTTGGTCCTTTAGTATATCAAATATTTCATCTATCCCATTATTTCCTATAATTATAAAATTTTCATTTAAGGCTTTTCCAAAGTATTTATAATTACTGTTTGAATTTGAATTTGCATATTTCATTATTTCTGCATATTTTAACATAAACTCCAATAATGGTTTGCTTTCTTTAGTAAACATTTCTTTATCATGAATAAATTGTAAACCTTCTTTATATTTAAAGTTTTCCTTATTCATCATTTTTGTATAAAATTCTGCTAAATTTTTTATTTTATACATTTTATTTTTTCCTATTTGAAATTCTATCTTCATATTTCCTGTAAATTTATCATATATGATTTTTGGTTCTAATTTTATTGTTTCTTTACTTTTTATATCAATTTCTTCTTCACTTATATTTTCTATTTCTTCATTATAAAAGGTGTTGACTATTTTGCTAAAGTTTTTATATTCTTTATTATTATTTACTTGCATTTTTATTTCCCCTTTTCTTGGCTCGATATTATACTACATTTTTTTATATTTGGCAAGTTTAGCTAAAAAACAAAAAGGGAAAATATGATTGCACATATTTTCTCTTTTTTAGTTTATCTTTTATTTATAATCTCAGGAGAATCTTGATAATATTTTGCAATTAACTCGTCTAGTTCAACGCTTAGTTTGTAAATAATACTATAATCTTCACCAGATATTATACTTTCATTTAGTTTATCTCTTAATTTACAAATTTCATCATTTAACATATGCATCTCTCCTTTTTTTATTTTTTCTCTTAAGTACATTTATAAATTAACACATTTTTACATCAAAGTCAATGAAATTTGTAGTATTCATGCGGTTTTCGTACGTGTTAAATCTATTTTTTTCGACATCAAATGACACAAAAAAACAGCATAAATTTTTTTATTTTATTTATACTGTTTTTTTGATATTTTATTTTCTACTTTCTTACGACTGAAAGCACCATATTTTCTGTTTTAAATAAATCATTTAAAATTTGTGTCGTATATTCTAGATTTACTGTATCTATTTCTTCTAAATAGTCAAAGCTATTTATTCCTTTAAAATAATCTGCCAAAAACATTCTAGATATATCTGTTACATCATTATATTCTTTAACATATGTTCCATATATCTTCTTTTTTATTCTTTCAAAATCATCTTTGTTTATTCCATTTTGTTTAAATTTATTTATTTGTTCTTTAAAACTGTCATATACTTTTTGTGGTGTGTTAGATTGACCTGTAAGAAGAACATGTGCATATGTTGTAGAAAATTCGTAGTCTAAGCTTGGAGTAGAATATATTGTTCCATCATCATATAATTTTTTATATAACTCAGAGCTTTTGCCAAATAGTAAATTTAATATTATTTCTACGGCAATATGTTTTTTTACTTTGTCTTTGCACTTTATTTGGTTATCCTTTATTCCTATGCAATATAAACTTTGACTTACTTGCATTGTTTGCTCTATTTTTTCTTTTACTATACTACTTGGCTCTTCTTCATATATTCTTTTTATTTCTCCATTAGATTTATTTGGAATTAGTCTTTTCTTTATTTCTTCTAATATTTTATCTGGTTCAAAATCTCCACTTACAACTAACGCCATATTTGATGGATTATAAAATGTATTATAACATTTATATAAAATTTCTTTGTCTATATGGCTTATTGTTTCTATAGTTCCTGTTATATCAATTTTTATTGGATTATTATGATACATTGCCTCCATAGCATTTAAATAAACTCTCCACTCTGGATAGTCATCATACATCATAATTTCTTGTCCTATTATTCCTTTTTCTTTTTCCACATTTTCATCTGTAAAATATGGGTGTTGAACATAGTCCATAAATTCATCTAGTGCTTCGTAAAAATTATCTGTACATTCAAATAAATATGCTGTATGGTCATTTGTTGTATATGCATTTGCATTTACTCCTAATGCTGTTAGTGTGTCTAAACTATTTGTTCCATTTTCTTGTTCAAACAATTTGTGTTCTAAAAAGTGTGCTACACCTTTTGGCACTTCTATAGTTTCTGTCTCTCCTGGAACTATAAACTTGCTATCATTTGACCCATAATTTGTTCCCCAAATAATATATTTTTTTTCTATTCCTTTTTTAGGAATAATCATTACTGTTAAGCCGTTTTCTAACTTGTCAATATATAACTTTTCTTTAACTTTTAAATTTTCAATTACTTGCATTTTTATCTCCTTCTAATCTCTTAAAAAATAAATTGTATTAATAGATACTTTTTTAGCAATATTTATAATATCTTCCTTACTTACATTTTCAATTTTTTTAGTATATTCCTCTAAAGATACTATAGTTCCTGTTAACTCTTGTCCAAAATAGTAAGTAATTTGTGTATCTTGCTCATCATCAATAGTTTTTATGCTTGCAATTATTCCTTTTTTTGCATTTTCTATTTCCTCTTGAGTAAAATCTCCTTTTTCCATATCTTCAATTTGTTTTTTTACAAGAGTTAATGTTTTTTCGTAATTTCCAATTTCAATTCCACACTTTATAAATATATTGCTTTTATATCTCATATAACTAGAACTTGCAACATATGCTAAATGTGCTTTTTCTCTTACATTTTGGAACATCTTAGAATTAGCAGATCCACCTAAAATACTGTTGTAAATTAATGTGTCATATTTTAAGTCTTCATTATCTATATTAACATCAAGCCCTACAATTAATTTTCCTTGTGTTACATCCATACTCTCTGTAACTACATTTTCCTTTTTTTCCTCTTTAGGACAAATATTTAATTTAGTATAACTTGCTTCTCTTTCGTTTAAATTGTTAATACATGTATTTTCTTTTACTAATTGTTCAACATTGTTATCTAACATTCCAGACACAAATATGTCTATTTTACATGTATTTATTAGTTCTTTATAATAATTGTATAAATCTTTTGCATTTATTTTTTCTAGGTCTTCTATATACCCAAATTTATAAAGTCCAAAATCTTCATTTTTATACATTTCTTCTATACATCTATCTAATGCATATTGAGCCTTATTATCTATTTTTCCTTCTATTATTTGTTTTATATTATTTTTTTCTTGTTCTACATATTCTTCCTTAAATCCATCATTTTCAATATATGGATTAAATACTATGTCTAATATTTTTTCTAGAGATTCTTTTAATAAGTTTTCACTATTACTTGGTAAGAAATTATCATTAATTGTTTCTATATAAAATTTTAAAACTTGATTGTCTCCTGTTTTATCTAGTCCACAGTCAAAACTTGCACCATACATTTGCTCTAGTGTTTTGCTTATTTGCTCAGAAGTTGGCATATTTTTTGTACCTCTTCTTAATATTGATGATATTAAAGCATTTTTCGTAACGTTTTGTCTATTTAATTTTGTCGTTAAAAACACGGCAAGTAAGTTTGTTTTGAATTTTTCAGTATTTATTTTATGAAGCTTAATTCCTTGTTTTATGTCTATTTTTTCATAACTCATTTTATTTCCTCCTTTTTTCCTACATAGTATATTACATTTTACCATAATTATGCAAGATGTTTTTAGACATTTAGACATTGGGACGGGGTTTTTGTCTTAAGGTTTTCGGGACTTCTCTAGTTTAAATAAAATAATATACCAAAAGTAGATTATATTAAAATAAAATTTTATCGTTCAAATAATTATCAAAGAAATTTTAAATTAATTTTATGGCACCCTTCCATCAGGAGATGAACTCTTTCCATAAAATTAATATAAAAATTTCTAATTCAATTATTTTCAATTCTAAAATTTGATTTTAATATAATCTACTTTTGGTAGCTATTGGATTTTATTTTAGAGAAGTCCCGAAAACCTTAAGACAAAAACCCCGTCCCAATGTCTAAATGTCTAAAAACAAAAAAAGTTTAAGTATAAACCTAAACTTTTTGTATTTTTTAATTAAAACTTTCTTTTTCTTGCAGCCTCTGATTTCTTTTTTCTTTTTACACTTGGTTTTTCATAATGCTCTCTTTTTCTTACTTCTTGCATAACTCCATTTCTTGCACATTGTCTTTTAAATCTTTTTAGAGCATCTTCTATATTTCCATCTTTAACTTTAATTTCTGACATTTAATTCCCCTCCTTCCAGATATACGTCTATGTATACTCGGGATTTTCCGCATGGTTAACAAAGTTTTTTGCTAACACTATGATATTATACTTAAATCTATTAAATTTGTCAATAGTTACTCATTAATTTCCAAAATCTGCGCGTTTTTAGTATTATTAGTGTTACTTTTGGTATTGTTTTACATTATTAGTTCGTGTTATTTTTAACTTTGGATTGTTATACTTTTTTATATTATTTAAGGAGGTTAATTATGAATGATACTGAAAAAGTACTAAGAAAAAACATTGGTAAGAGAATTAAACTTGCAAGATCTAAAACAGACTACACTCAAGAACAACTTGCCGAAAAGCTATCTCTTTCTGCAAGATATATTAGTCAATTAGAACGTGGAGTGGCATTTGGTAGCGCAACTACCATAGTTAACCTTTGCCAAGCATTAAACATCAATTCTGATTTTTTATTTAATGATATTATCGAATGTAATTCTTCAAGTTTAAATGATTTTGTTGATAATAGTTTTTTAGAAAATTATTTGCAATTAAATGATTATAATAAAGAAATTATAGATACTATGGTTAAACAACTTATTAAACTACAGAAAAAAGATGCTAGTAAAAATTTGGGTTAGCTTTAATTTTTAATATTAATTATAAAAATTAATTACAGAAATTAAATAAACTTATAAAAAAGGAATAAATTATTTTAATTTATTCCCTTTATTATTCTTTTAAATTTACTTTTAAACTATAATTTAGTTTATAGTTGTGCTTGTTGCCCCTGTTCCAACTACCTCTTCTTGCAATGATCTCCAAGTTTTACAGCCAACTATTCCATCTGATGCTAACCCTCTTGATGTTTGATAATTTTTTACTGCATTTTGAGTTGCTGCTCCAAATATTCCGGTCAAGCCCATTAGTCCTAAATCCAAGTGTATTTAAATCATCTTGTGCAATACATACATAATTACTTATGCTTCCTCTTTTTAATTGCATAAATCCACCTGTAGAACATGCTGGCTTTCCAAATCTTTTATCAAAATGTACCCATGTAGGTGTTTGTGATATTGGCTCAACATATGCCCATACTCCGGAATTATTTGCCGAATTCCATAATCTTGTTCTTTCAGCTGTACTTAATGTTTGACCAACATCAAATGCAACACCTGCATAATGTTGACTTTGGTTTCCATGTCCTCCCTCATATGGCCTCTTAAAAGCAAATCCGACAGGAATAGGCCTTCCATATATATATCGTTGACTATTCCAACTTTGCATACACCTTTTTGTAGTCCATAAAATATTACTTTTACTTGAACCTCTAAATTCTCTTACTCTAAGCGTCCCATTTGTATTATATGGCATGGGCTCTGCTTCTCCCCTATAATATGTTTCCATTCTATTTGTATCATTATTAAATACTAATATTTTTGCCATAAAAACCTCCCATAAATAGTTTTTTATACTATATTATGAAAGGTTCTTTATTTTAGTTCACTTATTTAACTTCTCTTGCTTTAATTATATATCTTCCCTGACTATCATCAGTACATGTTATAAGTGTTATTTCTTTTTTTCCTCCTGTAAGTTGGCTAGTGCAACTTTTATTACTTGGTTCTACAACATATTTGTCATAAACCTCATATGTAACTACTCTTCCTGATGTTTCAGAAATTGTTATTTTATCACCATTAACTAATGTTGGAACTTTACTAAAAAATAATTTATTCCTATAATTATGTCCAACTATACAATAATTTCCTACTTCATTTATATTTGGTCCCCAAAATTTACATGGAGATATTTTTAATAAACGTTCTGTCTCTTTTACGCTTCCTGTTTCTCCTTCTAATATTGGAAGGTCTACCCCTATTTTTGGAATCATTATAGTTGCTGTTGTTTGGTATGTATAACCGTCAACTGTCTTTTTTACTGGCTGATTGTTTATTTTTGTGTTTACCTCTTCTGCCTCTTCTTGTGGCTGCTGTTCATTTACCTCTTCTGTTTGTGATGAGTCGTCTAAAACAACTACTAAAACGCTGTCATCTTTTACTGTAGTATTATCTTCTTCTATGTCTGTATTTCGTATTTCTTCTAATATTTCTTGTGAAGCTTCTGCTGATTTATTTCTGTCATATTCTGCATATATGTATACAGATATTAAAACAATCATCAAAAAAATAGATAAAAGAAAATCAAACTTGTAAATCTTCTTTTTTCTTTTTAGTTCTGGCGTAACATATAATTTTTTTGTAACTAAAATTTGATTCATCACATTTCTCCTTATCTATATTCTTTAATATTGTATCATAAATTACATGAAATTGAAATACCTTTTTTTAAATTACATATCATTTAAAATATTGGCTAAATTTGCAAAATCCTGTAATGTCAATTTTTCTCCCCTTATATTTACATCCATATTTAATTTATTTAAAATTTTTATTCCCTCTTCTTTTGATGTAAATACATTATTGTTTACTAATGCATTTAAAAGTGTTTTTCTTCTTTGCATAAAAGCACTTTTTATAATTCTAAACATTAAATTTTCGTCATTAACTTTTACAGGTGGTTCTTTTCTAATGTTTAATTTTAAAACTTTAGAAGTTACTTCTGGTTCTGGAATAAATGAACTGTTTGGTACTTCCATTATTCCTTCTGGTACGGAATAATAATTAATTGCATATGTAATTGCTCCTGTATTTTTTCCACCTGGAGTTTCTATTAATCTGTCTGCAACTTCTTTTTGTATCATAATTGTTATACTTTCTATTTCTAAATTATCTTCTAACAATTTCATAACTATTGGTGTAGTTATATAATATGGCAGATTTGCAACAATTTTTACATTATTTACTTCGCTTTTATTTTCTTTTATTAACTCTTTTAAATCTAATTTTAATATGTCTTCATTTATTATTTCTAGATTATTATATAATAAAAATCTGTCATGTAATATATTTATCATATTTTTGTCAAGTTCGACGCAAATTACCTTTTTGGCTTCTTGTAATAAAAATTTAGTAAGCGTTCCAAGCCCTGGTCCAATTTCAATTACTAAATCATCTTTATTAATATTAGCTGATTTCACTATAGTCTCTACCACTTCACCATTTATTAAAAAATTTTGCCCTAGGCTTTTATTGGCTTTTATATTGTATTTTTTCATTATAAATTTTGTTTCTTCTAAAATATTTTCCATTTTTTTACCTCTTGCTTATTATAACAGTTTTTTACCTTACTTTCAATATAATTAAATTAAAATAAATTTGCCACAGTTTATTGATTTTTCGTATTTGTTAATATAAAATATATGAAAAAACAAAAGATTGGAGAAATTATGAATAATAAAAATTTGAATTCTAAGAAAAAAAATTCAAAGAATAAATTAGCAAAAAAAATTGCTAAGAGCCCTAAGAATTCTAATGTTGTAAAATTAAATACAAATTTTAACACCCAAAATCTTATTCATTTTAAAAAATTAAAAGCTATATTTATCATTATTGTTATATTAATTCTTGCATTACTTATAAGAATTGGTATACTTCAGTTTGTTGATGGTAATTCTTTAAAAGAAAGTGCATATAAGCAACAAACAATAAATCAAATTATAAGCCCAAAACGTGGAAAAATATATGCATCTACTGGAGAAGCTTTAGCAATAAGTGCAAGAGTAGACACAATTACAATTAATCCTCAAAAAATAGTAGATGAAAATAAAGATGAAGAAAAAACAAAAGCACTTAAAGAAAAAGTTGCCAAAGGGTTGTCTGAAATATTTGAATTAAATTATGAAGATGTTTTAGAAAAAGTTACTAGTGATTCTCAGTTTCAAACAATTGCTAAAAAAGTTGACCAAGATAAGGTTACAAAGCTAAAAGAATGGATGAAAGAAAATAAAGTTACTGTTGGTATAAATATTGACGAAGATAGTAAAAGATATTACCCTTATGAAACAATATGCTCAAGTATTCTTGGATTTTGTGGAACAGATAACCAAGGTATAACTGGTATAGAGTCAAAATGGGATTCAGTTTTAACTGGTACTCCTGGTAAAATTGTAAGTTCTAAAGGTAGCGATCAAAAGGAAATTCCAGATTCAGAAGAAACATATATAGCGGCTGAAAATGGTAGTGATTTAACACTAACAATTGACTTTAATATTCAATCAATTGTAGAAAGATATTTAAAACAGGCAGTTGAAGAAAATAACTGTGAAAATGGTGGAAATGTTATTATAATGAATCCTAAAAATGGTGATATTTTAGCAATGGCTTCATATCCTAACTATAATTTAAATACACCATTTACACCAAATGAGACTCTTGCAAAAACTTATGATTCGCTAAGTTCTGAAGAAAAAAATGAAGCAATACAAAACATGTGGAAAAATAAATCAGTTTCTGACTTATATGAACCTGGTTCTACATTTAAGGTAATAACTTCTTCTATTGCTATAGAAGAAAACATTACTTCTCCAGACAATGAAGGTGAATTTGTATGTACTGGTTATGAACATGTTGCAGATAGAAATATTGCATGTTGGAGATACTATAATCCACATGGCTATCAATCTTTAAGAAAAGCATTGGAAAATTCATGTAACCCTGCATTTATTCAATTAAGTAGAAAAATTGGAATTCCTACTACATATAAATATTATAGAGCATTTGGATTGCTTGAAAAAACTGGTGTTGCTCTTGCAGGCGAAGAAAATAGTATTGTTCGTGCAGAAAAAAATGCAACTGCTGTTGATTTAGCTACAATGTCTTTTGGTCAAAGATTAAGCATTACTCCTCTTCAAATGATTACAGCCATTTCTGCTGTTGCAAATGATGGTTATTTAATGCAACCAAGAATTGTAAAAGAAATTACAAATACTGATACAGGTGCAGTAACAGAAGTAGAACCTGTTACTGTAAGACAAGTTATATCAAAAGAAACATCTGAAAAAGTACGTGGCATGATGGAATCAGTTGTAGTATATGGAACCGGTAAACATGGCGCAGTTTCTGGTTATTCTATAGGTGGTAAAACAGGAACTTCTGAACCACCAGATGATAAAAAAGAACAAGGTTATGTTGCATCATATGTTGCAATTTCTCCCGTTGAAGACACTCAGGTTGTATTATTACTCACACTATATAAACCACCTCAGAGTAATCACCAAGGTGGACAAGTTGCAGGTCCTGTCGTTTCTCAAATGCTTTCTGAGATATTACCATATTTAAATGTCCCTTCTGAATCTACAAAAACAGATAACTCTAATAATGAAAATTTAATTACTGTTCCAAACATAAAAGATAAAACAATAGCTGAAGCACAAAAAACATTAGAAGATGCTGGATTTAAAGTAAAAGTTACATGTTCTGGTGATGTAAATACTGAACTTGTTTCAGAACAAAATCCAAAACCAGGTATTGCACTTTCAAAGTCTTCTGTAATTATGTTATATTCTAAAGATGCAGTTGCAACTTCTACCACAGTTCCTGATTTAAAAGGAATGGGGGCAAGTGAAGCAACTAGAGTTTTAAAAGAAAAGAATTTGAATATAAGCATTGAAGGATCTGGAACTGTAATAAGTCAAGATTATTCAAAAGACACTAAAGTCCCAGAAGGTACAGTAATAACAGTTACATTAAAGCAAACTTTAACAGATGCCCACTAAAAAATAAACTCTATGATACTAATTTATGTATCTAGAGTTTTTTTGTAATTAAATTGTAATAAATTTTTAATGCATTTGAAATGTATATTAATGTCTTTTATTGTATAATATTGTTAAGGTACAATAAGGAGAATTTTATGAGTATAGAAAATGAATTAAAAAAAGATGGTATTTGTGTTACAGAAAAACTAGATACCTTAACAATAAATTCAATAGCAAAAAATATATCACAAAAACTATGCCAAACATTCCCAAATTTTGGTTTAAATCAAAATGATTTATTTATTAGACTTTCTAGATTGGATATGTATAAAGCTAAAATGCAAGAACGGAATGTCAGAGGCAAATTATTTTTATAAAAATACATCTATTTACTTTAATGAGAAAATAGATATAGCTGATATAGAAGAATTTGCTGTACATGAGTGTATTCATTACATTCAAGAAATAAAAGATAAAAAAAATAATTTAATTAGAATGGGACTTTGTGACCACTCTGACTTTAAAGTTTATGGCCTTGGTCTAAATGAAGCTTCTGTTCAACTTATGGCATCAAAAGTAATTGGAATAAAAAATGACTTTGTTAAATATTTTGGAATAAGTTTTGAAACTAATAGTCCTTCATATTATCCTCTTGAATGTTGCCTAGCAAATCAACTAGCATATTTAATTGGAGAAGACATTTTATTTGAAAGTACTATAAATAGCAATGATAATTTTAAAAATAAATTCATTGAATCAACATCTATAAAAACCTTTTTATGTGTTCAAAGCGCACTAGATTCAATTTTATATGCTGAAGAAGATATTATAAAATTAAACAATAAAATGATGGAATCTACAAAAGACAGGTGTGACAATATTATAAGAAAAATTGAAGAATTAAAAAATGAAATAATGCTTACATTTTTAAGAACCCAGAATTTAATTATTTCTAGTTATTTTAATACAGCTTTTAACAAAATTTCTACATTAGAAGATGTTGAAAAATATAGAAGAAAACTTTATAATTTTAAAGATTATTTGGGTTCAACTGATGGTTATACTTTTTATCATGATTATTATGTTGAACAAATGGCAAAATTAGAGCATAAATATAATATATTAGAAAATGGCGGAAATGAAACAGCTTTAGATGTAAAAAATAGAAAAGAAAATTTATTTATTTCTTTATTGAAAAAAATAAAAGATTTATTTATAAAAAAAGATACAAATATGCAAGAAAGTAAATAAAAAATACCCCCAATATTATAATTGGGGTTTATTTTATTTTTTTAAATCTTCACATATGCTTATTGCTGCATCTCTTCCTGATTTTGCAGCCCAAGCTACTGTTCCTATTTTCCCTGCTAAATCTCCTCCGGCATATATTTTAGGATTTGAAGTTTTACATTTATCATTTACCAAAATATTTCCATACTTATTTAAAACCAGTTTTAAATCGCTTACAAACTCTTCTGGTCTTGAGCCAAGTGCCATAATCACATAATCTACATCTATTTTATAATTACTATTTTCAATATTTACAGGTGACTTTCTTATTTCTCCTTCTTTTTGAATTAATCTAGTTTTTATTAACTCTAATTGTTCTACTTTATCTTGTCCTATTATTTTTACAATATTATTTTGATATAAAAATTCTATATTTTCTGCTATTGCATCTTCTATTTCTTTTTGTTCTGCTGGCATTTCTTCACGTGATCTTCTATATATTACTTTTACTTCCTTTGCTCCTTTTTTCTTTACTGTTCTTGCACAATCCATTGCAACATTTCCTCCACCAATGACTGCTACTTTTTTATTTGTATAGTCTGGATGTAAATTATATTCCAAAAGTTCATTTCCTCCAAATACTCCAGATAAATTTTCTCCTTCTACTCCCATTTTTGATGAAATATTTGCACCAAAGCTTAAAAATATAGCATCATATTGTTTTTCCAAATCTTGCAATATTAAATTTTTGTTTAATTCCATATTATATTTTACATTTATTCCTAAACTTAAAATTCTATTTACTGTTTCTTTTACAATATCTTTTGGTAATCTAAATTCTGGTATACCATGAACTAATAAGCCACCAAGATAATTATATTTTTCATATATTGTTACATCTACACCTTTTTTGGCCAAAAATGCTGCACATGTAAGTCCAGCAGGTCCCCCTCCAATTACTGCAACTTTTTTTTGCTGCATGTTTTTTTCTTTATCTAAAAAAACATCACTTAAATTTATTTTATTTTTCACAGCCATGTCAAAAACAAAAGCTTCTAAATCCCCTATACTTACAGGGGTTCCTTTTATTCCTCTAACACAGCTTCCTTGGCATTGTTTTTTATGTGGACAAATTCTTCCACACACTCCCGGAAGAACTGTTGTTAAAGATAATATTTGATATGCTTTTTTGTAATCTTCGTTTTTTATAGCATTTATAAAATCTGGTATATTATTCCCTAATGGGCACCCTTTATTACTGCAAGGTTTTATTTTACAATTTAAGCAATATTGGGCTTTTTTATTTATTTCATCAATACTTTCCATCTGTTTCTCCAATTTCTTTAATACCTTTTTACTTTTTAGGCTTTATTTAATATTTTTCTTCCTATTTTTATTTTGTTTAATAATCTTTAATTTTACTTAATATTCTATTTTTCAATTTTATTTAATACTGAAAGTACTAGTTTTAAATCATTAATAAAATCTATCTTTTTTGTTTCGTCTCTAAGTAATGCTGCTGGGTGCCATGTTGGTATATATGTTATTTGCTTCTTTTCTATTACCTTTCCTCTTGATGCAGTAATTCCATAATCCTTTCCAATTATATTTTTTAATGCAACACTTCCAAGTAAAACTATTATCTTCGGTTTTACAATCATTACTTGATTTCTTAAATAATCCATACAAGCTGCTGCCTCATCATCTTCTGGATTTCTATTGGCAGGAGGTCTACATTTTACTATATTTGCAATATACACTTCTTGCCTTTTTATACCAACTGCTTCAAAAGCCATATCCATAAGTTTCCCTGCTTTTCCAACAAAAGGTTCTCCTAGTCTATCTTCATCAGCACCTGGCCCTTCTCCTATAAACATTATTTTTGCATTTTTATTTCCTACCCCAAAAACAATATTTTGCCTTGTCTTACATAATTTACATCTATTACATCCTTTAATTTTTTCTTCCAATTCATCAAGATTCTCAACCATTTTATTACTCCATTTATTTTAAACTACACACTTTTCAATTAATTCTATCTTTTTTGTTTGATTTGTATCAATTTTTGCTTTTGTTCCTATTGGTATTACTGTTTTAGTTTCTATATGTCCAAAATTATTGGATTTTATAATTGGAAAATTATATTCATCTTTTATTACATCTAAAACAATTTTTTCTAATGAAATATTACTTTCATGTTCATATGAACCAATCCATAAGCCTTTTATCTTTTCAAATACTCCATTTTGTTTCATATAATACAAATAATTACTTGCAAGAGCAGGTCCTGTTTCAATCCCTAACTCTTCTAGAAACAATATTTTATTATTAAAATCAATTTGGTATTTACCTAAAACCAGTCCTCTAATTAAACTTAAATTTCCGCCAACTAACATTCCTTCTGCTTTTCCCTGTCTTATTGTTTTATATTCTTCATTTTCAAGTCCTAAAGACAAACTACCATTAACAAAGCGATTTATTGCTTGATTATAGCTATAATTGGTATTATCTGTTGCTATAGTTTTAAAATTAGTTCCACTAAATGTCACAAGGCCTGTTTTTTCAGTTATAATATTGGTTAAAGAAGTTATATCACTATAACCACATATTATTTTAGGATTATTTTTTATTAAATCAAAATCTAAATAATCAAATGTAGAGTTGGAATTTTCGCCACCCTTTGCACACCAAATCATTTTTATATCTTTATTTGCAAACATGCTATTAATATCATCTGCCTTTTCCTTAGCAGCTGCACTATACAAATTTGAATTTGAAAAAATATTTTTAGAAAATTCTACCCTAAAACCATCATTTTCAACAATCTTTTTTGCATTCATAATCTCATCTATATTTTCTCCCACAATGGGATTAGATGGAGCAACAACTCCAATTATATCACCTTTATTCAACTTATTTGGAATTATCATAAATCCTCCCTTTATAAATCTAGACAATAGACAATGGGACGGGGTTTTTGTCTTAGAGTTTTTAAGCCATTGCAATTTTTTAATTTTTTAAATCCTAGAGTTCAAAAACCTTAAGACAAAAACCCCGTCCCATTGTCTATTTTAAAGCAATTAATGCAGTTTCTAGTCCATAACCTTCTTTTTCTACTCTAAATGAGTGTATTATGTCTGAATTACATACACTACATAAACCAGAATCTATAATGTTTTCTTCTTTTAATCCTTCCTGTTTTAGTATTGTTCTGTTTATTAAAACAGTGTCTATGTGCCATTTATTTTTTTCTTTATTTTCCTCTATTATTTCTTCTATATTATATAACTTTTTAAATTTATTGTAAAATAGATCTTTGACCTCTTGGTCTACTTCAAAATGGCATTTTCTTATACTTGGACATATAAAGCACATTATATCTTCTGCATTACATGAATATTCTTTTTTCATCTTTTTTACCGCTTCTATAGATATTTCTTGTAATGTTCCTTTCCAACCTGAATGTACATTTGCAATTACCTTTTTTTGTGGATCAAAAAATAGCATAAGTATACAGTCTGCATTTGTTGTTGCAAGTATAATATCTTTTTTATTTGTAATAAGACCATCTGTTGAATTATATTTTTCCACATTAAAGTCAGGCTCATTTTTATTTACCTTTTCTTTGACTGATGCAACATTTTTGGTATGTTCTTGGTTGCATTTTACAATGTTAATATAGTTTTGTCCTAATTTTTCACATACATCTTTATAATTTTGTGTATTTTGTTTATATATTTCCTTTTCTAAAGGTTCTTTATTTGCTTTTGCCGTCCTAAAATTGACATTTTTTCCAAGTGTATATGCATGTGTTACTATATCTTTATATTCTAATAACTTTCTAAATTGTAGATATTCCACTTGCCCTTTTTTTACATGAATTACATTATCATTTGACAAATCCATAATTTCCTCCTAAATTAAATATAATTATAACAATTACCTGGATTTTTAGTATTAAATCCACAAATTGCTTTATATTTGCAATACTTGCATGGTGTTCTTCCCTTTTTATTATATGGTTTTAAGTCTATTTTTCCACTTAATATTTCTTTTGCAATGTCTTTTATTATTTTTTGTATGTCATCTTGCAAAACTTTAAATTCTTCTTTGCTAACCCCTGATGTCCATTTTTTATTTACTTCACCACTACTTGTAATTGCTGCTGGTACTATTTTTGAGCTTCCGGTTTCTAATATTTTATCATGCAATTTTATTATTTTTACATCTGCTACAATTAATCCCTTCATTTTAAAGTTTTTTCTTATTTCGTTTTCAATTTCCTCTTCTGTTATCTTCTTATCAGATTTTACCATTTGCTCTAACAAACTAAAATATAAAATTCCAGCTGGCATTAAATCTTCTTGTTTACATACAGCGTCCAAATATGTTAATAACTGAATTTGAAGTCCTGCATATACTTCGTTTAAATCTATATTTTTGGCAGATGACTTATAGTCTATTATTCTTAAATATTTTCCGTCCTCATTTTGTGCTGTATCTATTCTGTCAATTTTTCCAGTTATCTCTACTTTTTTTCCATCTTCTAAATTTAGGATTATTGGCTTATATTTTCCTTTATTAGAAAATTCCACTTCTGTTCCTTGAATATCAAACTCACTATATACTAGTCCTTCAATTATATATTTTAATGCCTTTGTAATTATTTTTTTTAGCCTTTTAACTAAAATTTTATATTTTGATGTTGCAGTAAAAATATAATTACTACTCAATTTTAGTTTTTCTTCTATTATTTGAGCCACCAGTTTTTCTATCATTTCTTCATCTGTCATTAATTGTGCAAGTGATAAATTTTCTTCTCTTACTAACTGAAAAAAACTATCTATTGTTTCATGCATAAATGATCCTGTATTAAAACTTTGTACTTTTAATTCTTCTTTTTCTTTTAATTTTAATCCATATTGTAAATAATATGAAAATGGACAACTTCGATATTTTTCAAGTCTTGAAACGCTTGTGTTTAACGTATTCCCATATAATTTATCTACTATTTTTTTATCTATATCTTTTGGTAAATTTGTATATTCTAATCCCTCTAAATCATTTTTCAAACTAATTTGATAATCGTTTTGATTTTTATAATAATTATATACCATATACCAAATATCGTCTATTTGCTCATTCTCATTTAATTTATAGATATTTTCTAGTAATTGCTCATATGTAACATTTTTATTTGTAATTTCATATTTTTTTGTTATTACATCACTTTCTTCTTTTAAGCTTAAATAAATCTTTTTTAATTTTATAATTAACATTGAAGGTCTTAATGATTTACCTTCACTGTCAGTTGATGCATATGATAAATATAGTTGTTCTTCTGCTGTTGTAAATGCCTTATATATATTAAAGTTTTCCTCATATAAATTTTCTATTGTTCCTTTTGCAAGCTCTATTCCATTTAATTTTAAAATTTCTCTATCTGAATCATTAAAAAATCCCTCATCTTTATTGTTACTTGGAAATACTCCATCATTTATCCCTATTATAAAAATAACTTTTACTTTGTGACTTCTAGATCTTTCTACATCTCCTACAATTACCTGGTCTTGTGTACCTGGAATTTTTCCTAAACTACTATTTTTTAGGCCTACTTTAAAGCTATTTATATACTTTTCTATTGTAGTTTCTGTGTCTCCAAACGTTTCCACAATATCATCTAATAAAGATATTACTATTTCGTAACTTTTTTTGTATTCATTTGCCAAGTCAATTAATCCTTTGTCTTCAAGCTTTTGTATTTTTTCTATTACTTTATTTTCTATATTTTGACTAACTATAAATTCATATATCAATCTTGAAATTGCTTCATATGTTTTTTTATTATTTAAATCATTTTTAAGCTTTATTATTGGATTTATAATTTCTTTTCTTATCTCATTTAATCTCTGGACATCTTGTTTGTCTTTTTCATCTTTAATTCCATACTCAAAATCATTTTTCCATTTACTATATTTTATTCCCCATTTTGTACAGTAATTTTCTAATTTAAAAATTTCGTCTTCTTCTATGCCGCAAAAACCTGTTTTTATATAACTTATAACTGAATCATAGGAAAAGTTTTTACTAATTACCTCTAATAAACCAAGTATGTATTTTATAATTATATTTTGATTTAAATCCCTTTTTTCATCAATAAAAACAGGAATATCATATTTATTAAAAATTGCACGTATTAAACTAGAATATGAATTCATATCTTTTGTTATAACAGATATTTCTTTATACCTTAAATTATTATGTTTTACAAGTTTTGTTATATTTTTAGCAACATTTTCTACCTCTGAATATTGATTTTTAGCCAAAAATAATTTGATATTTTCCACATTTTCTTCATAATTTGTGGATTGTGTATTATAAATATTTTTTTCAAGGTGCTTTAATTCCTTATTTTTAAATCTCGGTAACTTATTTAACTGGACAGGTTCTTCCAATTTTAAGTTATTTTCTTGAATTAAATTTATCAATTTATATAATGTTAATTTATTTGAATAAAATATGTCTGTTATAGGATTTGATGCTGGATTTAAATTATCTATGCATAAACATATATTAACTTGTTTTGCAATTTGTATAAATTTTTTTATAATACTATACTCCTGTGTAGTAAATCCCATAAACTCATCTATATATATAATAGAATTTTTTATTAAATCAACTTTATCTATATTTTGCGCAAGATAAGTAAGTAAATCTGTATCATCTATATACTTATTTGATATGTGATTTTCAAAATTTTCATAAATTAATAACATATCATTTAGCTTAGTTTTTAGGTATTTGTTTTCAATATTTTCTATATTTTGTTTTAAATCATCTACTGTAATTCCATGTTTTTTAAACTCCGTAATAGCTTGTATAGACAAATCAATATTTTGATCAGATTTTCCCAAAAATTTTAATTTTTGCTTATTAATATCTAAAATATAATTCATAATCATTGCTTTTGCAGCTTTAGAAAGGTTGGAATTACCATTATTTCCAACCTCTCCCATTACTCTGTAAGCCATTCTAGACAGTGTTATTACCTCTGCATTTATTACTGCATTTTGATTTACACACTCCATTAATTTTTTCTCTGCAGTAAAAGAAAATTGTTCTGGCGTTACAATAAATATTTTTTCATCTGTTTTTATTAACTTACTTATTTCAGAAAAGCAAAAACTACTTTTTCCACATCCTGCCTTTCCATAAATAATTCTAAGTCCCATAACTTCCTCCATAAAAATAGACAATAGACAATGGGACGGGGTTTTTGTCTTAGGTTTTTGGGAGTTTTTATATAATATCTTAATTTTTTGAAAACTTTACAAAAAGCTTAAGACAAAAACCCCGTCCCATTGTCTAAAATCTTAGAAATAAAAAATCTTCCATAAATTGATGTGTAAATGGCAAAATCCATAATAAAAGACCTAATCCTAATATAATTGCAATTGTTATTATTATTGCCTTTTTATCGTCTTTTGTCACTTCTCTTTTTTCTACCTTTAATTCTTCTTCTTTGGTTATTTTTTTTACCCTATTTATTAAATTGGTAAATAAGGTTTCTTGTTTAATTTTTGTTCTTGATTCATTTTGATTTGATTTTTTTTCTTTTTTATTTTTATTAAACATATTTCTTCTCTTCCCATTATTTATAATATATTTCTTTTTAAATTTTATATTAAAATATAAAAAATAGCAAGTATTTACCTTGCTATTTTTACTATTTTATTTAATATTTATGCAAATATTGCATCAAATTCTTCGCCTTCAATTTTCTCTTTTTCAAGTAATACTTTTGCTACTGCATGTAATTTGTCAACATTGTCTGTTAATATTTGTTTTGCTCTGTTGTAGCCAGCATCTACAATTTTCTTTGTTTCTTCATCTATAATTGCTGCTGTTTCTTCAGAATATTCTTTTGCTTGTGCAAAATCTCTTCCTAAAAATACTTCCTCTTGGCCAGAGCCTAACATTAGAGCTCCTATTCTTTCACTCATACCATATTTAGTAACCATGCTTCTTGCAATTTTTGTTGCTCTTTCAATGTCATTACTTGCTCCTGTAGATATATCGTTTAATATAAGTGCCTCTGCTACACGTCCTCCAAGTAATGATACAATATTTTCTTCCATTTCTGTTTTTGACATAAATGATTTATCTTCTGTTGGTCTATACATTGTATAGCCACCTGCCATACCCCTTGGTACTATTGATATTTGATGTACAGGGTCTTGTGTTTCTAAGAAATGACTTACTACTGCGTGACCTGCTTCATGGTATGCTACAAGTCTATTTTCTTTGTCGCTTCTTACTCTTGTTTTCTTTTCAGGTCCCATAGTAACTTTTACCATGGCATCTTCTATTTCTTTCATTCCAATTTCATTTAAATTTCTTCTTGCTGCAAGTAATGCTGCTTCGTTTAATACGTTTTCTAGATCAGCTCCTGCAAATCCAGAAGTATTTTTTGCTATTATTTTTAAATCTACATCATCTGCTAAACGTTTTTTTCTTGAATGAACTTCTAATATCTGTTCTCTTGCTTTTACATCTGGTAGTCCAACAACTATTTGTCTGTCAAATCTTCCAGCTCTAAGTAGAGCTTTATCTAAAACGTCTGGTCTGTTTGTAGCTGCTAAAACGATAACTCCTTCATTTTCTGCAAATCCATCCATTTCAACAAGTAATTGGTTTAATGTTTGTTCTCTTTCATCATGTCCACCACCAAGTCCTGCTCCTCTTTGTCTTCCTACTGCATCAATTTCATCTATAAATATAATACATGGTGCATTTTTCTTTGCTTGTTCAAATAAATCCCTTACTCTTGAAGCTCCGACACCAACAAACATTTCAACGAAGTCTGAACCACTCATAATAAAGAATGGAACTCCTGCTTCTCCTGCAACTGCTTTTGCAAGTAATGTTTTACCAGTACCTGGTTGACCAACAAGCAATACTCCTTTTGGAATTCTTGCTCCCATATCTGTAAATTTCTTTGGATTTTTTAAAAATTGTACTATTTCTTCTAATTCTTCTTTTTCTTCATCAACACCTGCTACATCATCAAATGTTATTTTATTTCTATCTGCTGGTGTCATAATTCTTGCTTTACTTTTTCCAAATGACATTGTTTTGCTTCCAGCATTTCCACTATTTGCTCCACTCATCATAAAGAACCAGAATATAAAGAATATTATTAATAGTCCAAATGGTGTTAACAAGCTAAGTATTGTTATAAAAATTGATTCAGATTTTTCTTCTAAAGTGAATGCCCCTTCTTTTAAGAAGTCTTCTGTATATGACATAAAGCTTTCCATATCAGGAATATTAACTTCCTTTTTCACTTTATCATCTTTAATTGCAACTGTAGCAGTTTTACCATCTGCTTCTATTTGTATACTTTCTACTTTTCCTTCATTAATTTGCGCAACTAATTCTGAATATTTTAGTTTTGAGTTACTATTTTCTAATATTGAAGATAGTACAACTATAAATATTACTCCAATTATTAGCCACATTGCTAATGTTTTAATTCCGTTTTTCATTTGATTCCTCCTTGGCTCCTAATATATTGATTTTATAACACATAAATTTTTCTTTTGCAATACTTTTTTATATGTCTTTTTTATTACAATTTTGCATGTTTCAAGACCTACTACGGATGGTTTATTTTGCCTTTTTACTATTTTTTACAAATTATAATTTTTTTGATTAATAAAATATATTTTATGGTTTTTTACCAATATTTTTATATTTTTGTTAGGTGTTAAAAATTTATTTCCCACATTATTTTCACATAATTTAATTATATCTTCTATATGTATCTTGTACACACCTTGGGTATTGCCCATAAGCCTTGTTATAGTATATAGCAAAATTTTAGATTTTATTACTTTTTCTTCTAAATTAAATTTTTTTAAATTCAAAATTATCTCTTTTTCTTCTTCCCCTAAGCATAAATCATTATATTTCTCTTTGACTATATTTTGAATAAAGTCATCATCTTCTTTTACCAACTCTGAAAGTCTTGTAATTGTTTCAACAATATTTGAATTAAATTCTTTTTTTATATAAGGAATTACAATATTCCTTACTTTGTTTCTTGTATATACATTTTCAAAATTTGTTTTGTCAATCCTTGGGTTTAAGTTATTTTTTTCACAATAATTTTCAATTTCTTCTCTTTTACAATTTATAAGTGGCCTTATATATTTATTATTTTTTATAGGTTCTATACCCTTAAGTCCTGAGACTCCAGTTCCCCTTAGAATATTCATAATTATTGTTTCCGCACTATCATTTTTATTATGAGCAATTGCAATTTTATTAGCCCCTACTTTTTTGGCAACTTCATCAAAAAATTCATACCTTACAAATCTCCCTGCCTCTTCAGTCCCCATTTTATTATTATTAGCAAACTTTTCAACATCTATACTTTTAGAAAAAAATTCAATACCATTTTTCTCACAATAATCTCTAACAAATGCTTCATCCTCACAAGCCTCTTTACGAATCATGTGATTAACATGTGCAACAAATATTGCCATCGGTTCCGGGTTTGTTTGGCAATTTATTGCCACTGGTTCCGGGTTTAATTGGCAATTTTTGTTCTTTATTTTATTTAAAATATCTAACAAGCATATAGAATCTGGTCCTCCAGATACTGCCACAACAATTCTGTCTCCTCTTTGTATTAAATTATACTTTTGTATTGTTTCAAATACTTTTTTTTCTAAGTTGTCCAAATTATTCCCCCCTTTTTATTTTTCTTAATTTTTCCCTACTTATTCCAGTTTCTTGTTCAATCATTCTAAGTGAAACGTTATGCTCTATATTGGCCTTTTTTATAAGTTCTAATAATATTTTTCTATTTTTTGATAACTGTAAATTATCAATGTTGTATTTTTCATATATATCATTTATAATCCTTTTACATATATCAATTTTATCTTCTTCCTCATTTTCCATAAATACAAACTCTTCTTTATCTTCGCCATTTGACATCTTAAAGTTTATAAAATTTCTAACACTTTTTTCTATTATCGAGTCTGATTTAAACATATTGAATTTATAACTTGAATATTTGTAATTTTCCGGTTTGTTACATATGTGAGCTTTTACGGGATTATTGTGTATATATTCTATACATTTTAACAAATGTGCTCGTGACATAATTGGCTGTGCCTTGTATCTATCACAAAATACATACCCTACCCTTTCATTTTTTTTGTTGTAATATTTTGCATATTTCAAATTAGCTTTATGCATAAACTTGGTTAATTCTTCATCATCTTCTACATATATCAGAAAATGAGCATGGTTATACATCATACAATATGATAATATTTGTAAATCAAATTCTTCTTTTGTTTGTTTAATTAGCTTTAAATACTCTTCCGCTTCTATTGAAGTTTCAAAAATTGGTTCTTTATTTATTCCTTGTACCATAATGTGAAAAAAGGGAGTATTTATATATTTTTTAGGTGTTCTCGACATTGTTTCCTCCTTTAGATTTCCCCTTTATATAAATAACCCCTTATTATAATTTTCCATTATTAACATTACATTTATTGTATTATATATTATGTTTACATTTTTGTCAATCTTAAATTTAACCACAACTTATTGTTTTTGCATTGTTATAAACATAAAATTAATTACCATCTGTCAACTCATCAACTTATTGCCAATCAAACCCGGAACCAGTGGCAATAAATTGCCATTTAAACCCGGAACCGTTGGCAATTTTTAATCATCAAATCTTCTTTCAAGATTGACAAATTTTGTATAACTTCCTAGCCATAATAGTTCTGCGGTACCTAATGAACCTCCTCTGTGTTTTGCAATTATTACTTCTGCTATATCTTTTTTTTCGCTTTCAGGATTATAATAATCATCTCTATATAAAAACATTACTAAGTCTGCGTCTTGTTCTATAGCTCCAGATTCACGAAGGTCTGATAGCATTGGCTTATGGTCTGGTCTTTGTTCTACAGCTCTTGATAATTGTGATAATGCAATTACTGGAACTCCTATTTCTTTTGCCAAGATTTTTAATGACCTACTTATTTCAGAAATTTCTTGCTCACGGCTTCCATTTCTTTTATTACTTCCTTGCACTAATTGAAGATAATCTATTATAACTAATCCTATGTTTTTTTCAAGTTTTAATTTTCTACATTTTGCTCTAATTTCCATTACAGAAATTCCTGGTGTATCATCTATATAGATTTCCGCCTCAGAAAGTGGGCCAATTGCTTCTGCTAATTTTACCCAATCATCATCATCTAGCTTTCCTGTTCTAACTTTATTACTATCTACCATCGCTTCACTACATAATATTCTGTTTACCATTTGCTCTTTTGACATTTCTAGGCTAAATATTGCAACTGGAACTTTAGCCTTTAATGCTGCATTTGTTGCGATATTTAATACAAATGCTGATTTTCCCATGGCAGGTCTTGCTGCTATTAATATTAATTCTGATCCATGAAATCCTGCAGTTTTATTATCAAGTTCAGTAAATCCAGATGGAACCCCTGTTATGTGCTGTTTTCTATTGTAAAGTTCTTCTAATTGAGTAAAGCTTTCAACTAAAACATCTTTTATTGGTGTATAACCTTTTTGATTTTTATTTTGAATAACATTAAAAATCTTTTTTTCTGCACCTTCCATTATGTCTTCTACATTTTCTGTCCCATCATAGCCTAAATCTATTATTTCATTTGCAGTTCTTATTAAATTTCTTAATGTTGATTTTTCCTCAACTATTTTTATATATTTAGAAACATTTGCTGTTGTTGGCACTTTTTCTGGTAAATCTGCCAAATACTCAAGTCCTCCGACTTGTTCAAATTTTCCCATTGATTCAAGCTCTGCTTTTACTGTAATAATATCAATTGGCTCTGATCTACTATATAAATTAAGTATTGCTACATAAATTAATCTATTATCTTCTCTATAAAAATCCTCTTCTTTTAAGGTTTCAATTGCTGATGCAACAGCTTCTTTATCTGTTAGCATACTTCCTATAACAGCCTGTTCAGCTTCTATATCATGTGGTGGTACTTTTCCTAATTCCATTGTTTTTCCTCCATTTTATGTATTAATATACATTATGATATTACGTCTATTTTTAGTTTTCCAATTACACCCTCATATAATTTTATTTCAACAGTTCTTACCCCTAAGGTTTTTATTGTTTCTTTTAAGTCTATTTTCTTTTTATCTATTTTGATATTGTAACTTTTTTCTAAATTTTCTGCAATTTCCTTAGATGATACTCCACCAAAAATTTTTCCATTTTCTCCTGCTTTTACTTGAATTTTCAATTGTATTTTAGCCATTTTATCTGCTATTTTTTTTGCAGCTTCCTTTTCTTGTTCTTTTTGATATTCTTTAGACTCGTTTTTTGCTTTTAATTTTGATAAATTTTCTGCATTTGCCTCTACTGCTAAATTTTTTGGAAATAAGAAATTTCTTGCATAGCCATCTGATGCGTTTATAATTTCATCTTTTTTTCCAACACCTTTTATGTTTTCCTTTAAAATAACCTTCATTTTGGTATAATCTCCTTCCGTTATGTTAAATTATTGCAAATATTTGCAATTTTATCTTTTAAAATTTTTTAGTTCAATTTATTATTAGCCCCTATTGCATTTTATTGCCAACTAAACCCGGAACTATGGCAATTTATTGCCATTTAAACCCGGAACCGTGGCAATTTTTATGGTAATATTTCTGTAAAGTATTCATTTATTCTTATTATTAGTTCTTGTTTTACTTCTGCCATTGTCATTCCTTCTACTTGTGCTCCTGCAAGGGTAATATGTCCTCCGCCTCCGTAGTTTTTCTAATATTACTTGTACATTTATATCTCCTATTGAACGTCCACTTATGCATATTCTTTTGTCTTCCATATATCCTAGGACAAATGATGCAGTTATGTCACTAATTGTAAGTAATTCGTCTGCTGCTTTTGCACATACTATACTTGCGTCTTTTGTTTTTTCTTTGTTTATTGATATTGCTATTGTATCATTTACTATTTCTGCTCTTTTTACTATGTCTGCTATTTTATTAAAACTTTCTAAGTCACTTTGGAACCATTTTTTTACACGTATTATATCTACTCCGCATCTACGTAAATATGCAGCTGCTTCAAATGTCCTTACTCCTGTTTTAAATGTAAAGTTTTTAGTGTCCATCATAATTCCTGCATATAAACTTTCCGCTTCTATTGTTTTTAGGTCTACCTTTTGTGTTGCATATTGTAGTAATTCTGTTACAAGTTCTGCTGCTGATGATGCATATACTTCTTGGAACATAAGTGTTGCATTTTCTATAAAGTCTGCACTTCTTCTATGATGGTCTATTATTACTACTTTAGGACATTTTTCTAGTATTTCTTCTGATTCCACATAGTTTTTCTTGTGAGTATCTACTACTATTAATAATGTATCTTCATCTATATTTTCTAATGCAACTTCTTTACTAATTAATACATCTTCATATTCTTCTTCTTTTGCTAATACTTCTTTAAAACTATCTAATGCTGCGGCATTTTCACTGTCTATTATATAACCATTTTTATTCATATTTTTTACAAATCTGTACATTCCCATTGCTGAGCCTAATGCGTCTATATCAGGATTTGTATGCCCCATTATTAATACTTTGCTTGATTCTTGTATTAAATTTTCCAATGCATGTGCTACAACTCTTGCCTTTACTTTAGTTCTTCTTTCTACTTCTTGTGTTCTTCCACCAAAGAATTTATATATATCATTTTCTCTAATAACCGCCTGGTCTCCACCTCTACCAAGTACTATGTCCATTGCAGTTGTTACTGATTTATACTTATCTTTTTGTGTTGCCCCTTCATTTGAAATTGCTATACTTAGTGTTAATTGAACTTTGCTTTTTAAATCTATTTCTTTAATTTTATCTAATATACTAAATTTGTCTTCTTTTATTGCTTTTAGATGCCTTTGTTCAAAAAAGCATATATATCTATCTCTTTCAGACTTAACTAGTACTCCATCCCATTTATTTATCCATTCATAAATATATTTATCAATTTCTGCCTTACATTGTGCAACTTCTTCACTTTCTAGTAATTGAAATGTTTCTTCATAATTGTCTACCATTATCATTCCAATGCATGTTTTAGAATTTTCATATTCTTCTTGTAATTTACATTTTTCTGTTTCATCTAAAAAATATAAAACCATCATATATTCTTTTTTGTTTTTCTTTTCTTTGTTTCTTGAATTAACAAATTTGCCATATACTCTGTATATTTTTTTATCTATTTTTATTTGTTTTTGTATTGTTTTATCTTTGTTAACTTGTTTTTCATTTTCTATTTGAGCTTTTATATCATATACTAGTTCATCAATATAATCATTTACATCTATATGTTGAAATTCTGTAACAAAACTTGAACTTTTCCATACTATATTTCCATTTGTCTCTAATATTAATAATGGAAATGGTGAATTTATTAAACTGCTTTTAGCAGTACTATCTACTGTTAATGTTAAGTCTTGAAGCGTTTCTGATATCTCACTTTTTCTTTTATTATTTGCAAAATATGTATACCCTATTATTGCTGCAAATATTAAAATTGATGGTAATATTAAATTGTTAAATTGTATTGATATAAATAATAATAATAAAAATATTATTACTAAATATATTTTTGTTCTTGATACTAAATTATCAAAAACTTTTCTATTTGTATTTTGCATATATTTTTTGTATGGTTATTTATTGTTTTATAACCATACTCCTCCCTTTTATATATTTTATACCTATTATATTTTACCCTTAAATAGGCATTTTGTCAAGGAATCTAACCTTTAATAGGTTGTAAATTAAAATTCAAAAAGGAACTTAATTTATACTGTTTAACTTTTTTGCTTCAGTACATTTTTTAAGTTCCCTTACTTTACTTTTATATTATTTTTTTCTTTTTGTTGTCTTTGATTTTTTAACAGTCCTTTTTCTAGTTTTTGGCTTTGTTTCACTTTTTATGTTTTTTGCTTCTTCTGGATCCCACTTTTCACCTTTTTTAGGCTTATTCCATGAAATATAATCACATGATGTAGGATTATTTTCACATATATAATAATTTTTTCTCCTTTTTGTTTTTCTAACTTGAACTGTACCACCACATTTTGGGCATGGTACATCTATAGTTTCTATTATAGGTTTTGCATTTTTACATTCTGGATAACCTGGGCATGCCAAAAATTTACCATATTTACCATATTTATATACCATCATTCTTCCACATTTTTCGCATGGGACATCAGATACCTCATCTACTAATTCAACATGCTCTAATTCTTTTTCTACTTTATCAAGTTCTATAGAAAATGGTCCATAAAAATCTCTTATCATTTTTTTCCATTCAGCTTTTCCTTCTGATATTTCATCAAATTCATTTTCTATTTTTGCTGTAAATTCTACATTTATAACATCTGTAAAATTTTCTGTAAGTAATTTATTTACTATTTTTCCAAGTTCAGTTGGCATTAGTTGTTTTTGAACTTTTTCTATATATCTTCTTTCTAGAATAGTTGTTATTGTTGGTGAATAAGTACTTGGCCTTCCAATTCCCTTTTCTTCTAATGCCTTTACTAAGCTTGCTTCTGTATATCTTGCAGGTGGTTCTGTAAAACTCTGTTTTGGATCTAGTTCAACTAATTTTTCTGTGTTTCCCTCTTCTAACTCTGGAAGCATTCCATCTTCTACGACCTCTTTTGCATCTGTTCCTTCTACATATAAAGTCATAAATCCTTTAAATTTTATTGCTTGTCCATTTGCTTTAAAATCATATTCATTTGCTTTTATATTTACTGCCATTGTGTCATATATAGCATTTGCCATTTGGCTTGCCATAAACCTATTATAAATAAGTTTATATAATTTATATTGATCTTTTGTTATTACATCTTTTATATCTTCTGGATTAACATCTATATATGTTGGTCTTATTGCCTCATGTGCATCTTGAGCTTCCTTATTTGTTTTATAATATCTATTTTCATAGTATTTTTCTCCATAATTTTTTACGATGTATTCTTTTGCTGCTGTTCTTGCTACATCAGAGATTCTTGTAGAATCTGTTCTCATATATGTAATTAAACCTACTGTTCCCTTTTCTGGAATCCTTACACCTTCATACAATCCTTGTGCAACAGACATAGTTTTCTTAAGAGTAAATCCAAGTTTTCTTGATGCTTCTTGTTGCATTGTACTTGTTGTAAATGGTGGTGCTGGTGTTCTTTTCTTTTCCCCTTTTTTAACTTCACTTACAATGTATTTTGCATTTTTTATTCCTTCTAATACCTCGTCTGTTTCTTGTTTTGAATGTATTTCTAATTTTTTTCCATTCTTACCATAAAATCTGGCTTCGAATTGTTTTTTAGTTTTTTCATCTTTTAACTTAGCATATATATTCCAATACTCTTCTGGTTTAAAGCCTTCTATTTCATTTTCTCTATCTACAATTAATTTAACAGCAACAGATTGAACTCTTCCTGCTGATAAACCTCTTTTTACTTTTTTCCATAGCAATGGGCTCATTTTATACCCAACAATTCTGTCTAATACTCTTCTTGCTTGCTGCGCATCAACAACATTCATGTCTATATTTCTTGGTTCTTTTATTGCATTTTGAACCGCATTTTTTGTTATTTCATTAAATGTTACTCTTGATATTTTGTTTTTTTCATCTTTAAGAATATATGCCAAATGCCAAGCTATTGCTTCTCCTTCACGATCAGGGTCAGTTGCAATATAAACTTTTTTTGCCTGTTTTGCATCTTTTTTTAAAGATTTTATTAAATCTCCCTTTCCTCTAATATTTATATATTCTGGTTCAAAATCATGTTCAATATCAACACCTAATTTTGATTTAGGCAAATCTCTAATATGTCCCATAGATGCAACAACCTTAGTACTTCCACCTAAGAACTTCTTTATTGTATTTGCCTTTGCAGGTGATTCCACTATTACTAATTTATCTGCCATTTTTTCCTCCGTTTATTATTTATAGTTTTCTTATAGTATTCTAGACTACTTTTATTTAATTTGCAAGCTTTAACCATAAAATTATACAATTTATTTTTGCAAAGTTACAATTCATTAGTTTAATTATATATTTTTAAAAAACAAGTTTTGGCTATATTAGAACATATAACTGAACTAATTAACTAAGACTTTTCATATCATTATTTCTTTGGCATAGTCACAAATTACATCTTCAAGTCCTATAGGTGTTACATAATTTTCTTTTAACATATTTAAAACTTGATTTACTCTTTTTTCATCATTAGTTAGATATTTTATTTCCTTTTCTTCTATTATTTTTTCTTTTGTTTTATATTCAGTTTTTACAATACATATTCCAAATTTTGCTTTATTTTCTTTTAGTATTTCATCTTCATTTATTCTTTTGTAATACTCTAACTTTATTGGATGATATATTCCTGCTTCACTTAACATTTCTTCTTTAATAAAATTTCCTCCAAAAAAAGTTTTCACTTTTGTTTCCCCCTCTTTTCACTATTTTTTACTATATATCTAAATATGGGGTTTGGCAAGCTTTTTTCGTCGCGCCTTTCGACAATTGATTTTGGATTATTTTATATTATTTCTTTATTCTACATTTTTTGATATTATATGTCACTTAATGAAAAAAATCGCACAAAAAATGAGTGAAAGTATTTCACTCATTTTTCATTTAAACATTTTTATATTTATTATATTTTATATATGAAACTATTCCTGCTGCTATCAACACTCCTCCTAATACATATAGCCACTGTGTTACTCCTGTTTTTGGTAAAGAACCATTTGTTGTTTTTGAGTTATTTTCGCCTAAAACTGATGTTATATTTTTATTTGTATTTTGAGTATTTGAGCTATTTACTGTATTTCCTTTTTGTTCTTGATTGCTATTGTTATTATTGCCACTGTTATTAGAATTATTATTACTATTGTTGTTATCACTACCATTATTACTGGAATCATTTTTGTTGTCATCTTTATTATTGTTTTTATTGTCATCATTTTTATTGTCATTGTTATTATCATCTTTGTTGTCATTATTTCCTGAATTATCTGCATTTGAAATTGTCAATTTTAAATTTGCTGATTCTTCTATTGTTTCATCTTCAAATCCATCTGATACAGATATTTCTTTAAATGCAACATTTGTATCTCCAGCTTCCACTTCTTCTTTTACTTTAAATGTTAATTCAGCTATTTCTTGTGGAGTTGATGTTAGATTTCCTCTGTCAATAGTTATACTTCCATTTTCTGTATTCCATGTTGTTGTCCATCCATTGTATGTTGAATCATTTGTTGTTATAGGTTCTAATTTATCTGCATCAAAATCTATTTTTCCTTCTACTACTGCTATTCCGTCTGTTTGTTTTGTGCTTTCTAAATATATATATACTTTTATCTCGCTATTTGGAGTTATTTTACTTTCTTTTACTTTTAAAGATATTTTAGTTACAGCATTTTCTTCATCACTTTGTGTGTTGTCTGCATTTGAAATTATAGTACCTTGAAGTATAACTAAAAATGTTATTAATATAATAAATATGCCTTTTATAATTTTTTCCATTTTTTTCTCTCCTTTGTGTCATATTACAAGTTCATTATATATTTTTTTATACTTAAAATCAATATATTTTAAAATTTGTAACATAATTGTAATATAAAAGCAGAAAACATTTTTACTTTGTTTTCTGCTTTATTTTTTATTCAGTATAGTCTGCAAGTCCTACTTTTATTAATCTCATTTGTACTAGGTCTGTTCCCGTTACTTTTCCGTCACTGTTTATGTCTGCTGCTTTTTCATATGCTCCTTTTAGCTCATATTTTCCTACTCTGCTAAATCTCATTTGTACTAAGTCTGTTCCTGTTAATTTTCCATCTCCATTTAGGTCTCCAACTACTATTATTGTATATGTTTTTCCGTCTACATTTATTGTGCTTGCTGTTGTTACTATATTTCCTTCTTCTATTTCATTTCCTTTTTTGTCATATACTTCATATGTACTTCCTGCTACTACTGTTTTTACCTTTTCTATAAAGTCTTCTACTTTTGTTTCTGGTTTTACTTTTGTTATATATTCTCCTGCTAGTACATATTCATGCTTTTCGTCTTTTCCTAATTTAAATGCATAATATTCACTATAACTTACACTTTCGTTTCCTAGCTTGTCTTTAGCATATACAAATAAGCTATATATTCCTTCTATGTTTTCTGGACTAGATATTTCTTCTCCATTACTAAATGTTTTTCCTTCTCCCATTTTTTCTTTTAGCTTCTCTATTGTTTTTTCTGCTTTTTGGAATTCGTTGTATTTTTCTACACTTTCAAATTTTACCCAACTGTATTTTAATGCACTATTTTCTACTCCTGCTTCATCTACTACTGTTGGTCTTACTTTTACTTTTTCTATGCTTTCTTTTGAACCATTTTCTCCATTTTCTGTGTTTTCATATGTTACTTTTGGTCCTTCTTTGTCTATTTTTATTATATATTGCCTTGTTGATGTATTTTGTCCTTGGGCTTTGTCTATTGTTGTTACTGTTGCTTTGTATATTCCGTGTTCTGTTAATGTTATTTCTCCTTCAAATTCTGTCTTTCCTTCTATTTTTATTTTTTCTCCGTTTTCTTTTTCTACTTCGTATGTATTGCTTTTTACTCCACTTATTGAATCATATCCTGGTAATAGTTTTATTTTTATGTCTTTGTTTGTATTTTCTCCTTCTTCTTTTTGTTCGTCTTGTGTTTTTTCTGTTTTGTATTCTTTTTCTTCCCCATTTTCTTCTAATGTTGTTATTTCTAATTTTCCTGCTACTGGTGCTTGATTGTCTATTACTGTGTCATTATCTCCTATTGTTCTTTCTTGTTTTATTGTTACATTTCCTACTTGATCTTCTGCATATACCCATAATACCCATATTCCTGATTCATTCTTTGGAGTTTTTATTACTGCCTTTGTTCCTTCTATTTTTCCTTTGTACCCTTCTTGGCTTTCTCCTTCAAAGTCTTCTTTTCCTGGTTTGTAATTTCCATTTGTCCAATAATATCTTAATGTTTCTTCTTTTACTCCTGTTTGTGCTGTTCCTTCATCTGTTATTGTTACTTGTATTTGTCCTTCTTTTTGATTATCCTGACTTTTTCTTTCAAATACTACTTTTGGGCCTTCTTTGTCTACTATTATTTTATATGTTGTTTTATTTTCTACTTCTAACTCTGGATTTGTTTTATTTACCCTTTTTGATATTAATGTTAATTCATATTCTCCTTGATTTGTTAATGTTACTATTTCTATTGTATTATTTCCTACTGCTACTACATTTTCTTCTTTTCTTATCTCAAATGTTGTTTCTACTTCTCCATATGGGTCTTTTCCTTGGTTTATTATTTTTATCCATACATTTTCTTTGGTTTTTATTTCATTTTCTTTTGCTTCTATTTTTTCTCCGTCTTCTGTATTTTCCCTAAATTCTATTTCTCCTGGTGTTTGAATTTTTCCTCTTATTTCAAATGTTTTACTTTTTACTACATTTATATTTCCTTTACTATCTTCTGTTCTTATATATAAATTGTATTTTCCATCATACAATTCTTCTGATTCTATTTCTTGACCTTTTTTGTATTGTTCTACTTTATAATTTTCTTTATATTCACTTTCTTCCGGCTCTTTTCCTTCTTCTTTCCATGCATATTTTATGCTTTTGTATTCATTTTTTTCATCCGTTAATGTTGCCATCGTTTTTGCTTTTCCTACAGCTCCTTGGTTTCCATCTGGGTTAAATTTTATATTTCCAGTTCCTTTGTGTAATATATATTCTTCTTTTCTTGTATTTCCTGCTACATCTTTTGTTGTTACTTTTATTTTGTAATTGTAATTATGATATAATGTTGTATCTACAGTTGTTCCTGTTCCTACAGTTATTAATGTTTCTTCATATGTTCCTTCTTCTGTTTCCTCTATTTTATATATTTCATATGTTGTTTTGCTATGTCCACTTTCTGCTCCTTCTTCTTTTCCTCCATCTTCTTTGTGGATATACAAATTATCTTTTACATATGCCCCTTCATAATAAGTTTTGTTTTCTTCTCCTACTTTAGTAAATGTATATTCTTCACCCTCTGCACTGTTCTTAGTTACCTTTACTTTTCCCATTTCTGTTTCTGAAACTTTAGCATCTATATAAAATGGTCCATATGTTTTAATTAAAGTATTTCCTGCAAAATCTTCAATTGTAACAATTAATGTATATACTCCTGAACCTGTATTTTTTACAATCTCTTCATTTACCTTTACAGATCCATTTTCTTCATTTTCATTTTTTGAGTTATTATACCATGCATATGTACATTTTAAATTTTCTGCTGGTGTAATATTATCACTTGCAGTAATTTTCACTACCTGTTTATTTACCCAATTTGTACTTACTTCTGGGTTAAATTCTTCACTCTCAATTGTTGGTAGTGTATTATCAATTATAATTTCCTTATAATTTTCTTTATCTTGTAAATAGGCATATGTTTCAAATGTATTTCCTGCTAAATCACTTAAACTTGTATCATTATTTAAGATTTGGAAATTTAATTTTCCTTCATATTTTTCTATATTTTTTATTCTAACTCTATAAGATCTTTTTGATTCTGAAGTACCTATTTTTTCAAATTCAACACCCTCTTGAATATAATTAGACTCGCCAGCATCTACTACAAATGCTTTAAAATTTTGTTTTTTAACTAAGTCCCCTGCACTTCCATAAAAATATCCATTATCACTTATATTAAATTCTATTGTTATAGTTGAATCTTTATTTGCATATGTATTATCTGTGTTATCTGTTTCTACTTTGGTAATATTTACTGTTGGTTTTATTCTGTCTACACAATAATAATACATTTTTGAAGAATTAAACAATTTACTTGTTCCAGATACAGTACATGAATTAGGTTTTATATAAATTCCAATTCCCATTGCCAATTCTGGATTAGTTACTGTTAATTCATATTGTTTATTATTTACTTTTTTAAAGATAGGATTTTTTAATTCAGAACTTAAGCTTATATCATCAAGTGTAAATCCATCAACATCTTGATTAAAAGTTATAGTAAATTTTGTTGTTTCTGAATTTGTCCAATTATTATTTTTTACATTATCTGCTGTTACTTGATATGTCAATGGTTCTTTTACAACAATTTTCCATGCTGGATCAGTATATGCTCCATAATGATTTCCATCTTCAGCTCTTGCTTCTGCTGTTAACTCTGTCGTTCCGGCTTTTTTTGCTGTAACTTTAATATTCTTTACTTTTGCATAATTTTGAATATTATTTAAATCAACTTCCTTATTATTTGCATCTAAAAATACAACATCAACAATATCACTTGAAGTTTTATTCCATTGTTCAAAATGGTAATATAATGATGCATAATCTGATGGAATAAACCATCTTGTACAACTTTGACCAACTGTTAATTCTATTTTATTACTATCATAATATGAAATTGAAGGTCCTGTAACAAATACTCCATAACTTCCTTCCCAATCGCTACTACTATTAGAACATTTTATATGTATTCTTGTTTTTCCAACCTTAAGAGCTTTAACTTTGTAATATGCTGGATATCCATAATCATTATAAACAATTTCTACACTACCTATACTAGAATCTTCAAGCCAAGCTTCATATGTTTCACAATTTTCATAATAAAAACCTCCGCCAATGAATTTCTTGTCCAACACTCATATTTAAATCTTCATAATCTTTTGTATAATAAGCTTTATTAGTCTCACTATCTCCCTGCTCTACAATAACAGGCCAACTAATTTTTAAAACTGCACCATCACTATAAGAAATATTTAATGTTACATTCGTTGTTCCTGGTTCTTTAGCTGTAAATTTCATATAATAATAAGAACTATCATTTGTCATTAAAAATTCTCCATCAACAATAGCCGAATTATCAGCTGTAACTTTATAACTACTAAATGCTGTATCTAAAGATATAAATCCTCTTTCTGCTTCTTCCCCTACTTTAAATTGAACTGTATCACTATAATATTCTGCTGAATGTTCTACACCTGGAGTAGACTCTGATGGAGTTTGTGAAGAAGATGATGATGGAGTAACTGTAACATTTACATAGTCTGATATTCTTGTTCCATTTTCTCCTAAATAATATATAGATAAAGATGTGCTTCCTGCTTTTTTTCCTATTATTTTAAATTTTTTTGCATCATCAGTTCTTTCAACAGTTATAATATTATTATTTGTTTCATAATAAAAAGGGCCACCATAAGAAGAAATAATATTAACATATTGACTTTTGTTTTCTTTCAAACTTACTGAATCTTCTTTAATTTGTAATCTACTACTTTCACTGGAAATTTTAACTGTTATTTCATCCCAAACTTGAAAACTATCATCTGTTCTTAGGGTTATTTTCGTTTGCCCTGTGGCTATTGGAGTAAAATAAAGAGTATCACTATAGCCATTATTAGTCGTATCCCTTGTATAAATATTACTTATATACTTACTATCATATTCGATTTTTAAATTTTTAACATTATTTGATGTATCTTTATTAACATAATGTGCTGAAAATTTAATAGAAGTTGGTACACCTTTGGTTGCATTCATACTATCCAAAGGAAAGGTTATATAATATTCTGCATCTGTATGTTTTAAACTTTTTTGAATTTCTTCCCCTTGTATATATGTACTTTCTTTGTTTTCTTCATTATAAATACTTATATAATATGATGCAATACTAAGAATTGCAACTCCTACTATTAAACTTATAATTAATGTTATTTTTTTCTTCATACTAATTGCTCCTTTTACTGATAATACGTTATCATTTAAATCTTACTTTATATTTATATTAAAGTAAATAGCAGTAAAAATCACATTTTTTAATATGTTAAATTTCCCTCTACGGAAGTACATTTAGCCATTTTTATGTATCATTTATTAAGTTTTTATTACATTTATATTACGAATTAAAAAAACAAAAAACATATAATCAAAAATTGATTATATGTCATTTTTTATTTTATTTTTCTTTTTTGCATTTTATAAGAAATCTTACTAACCAAGCCAGTTGGAGCAATCTTAGCTCCTATTTTTGCACATTTTATAGAAAAACCTGGAACAATATAAAATTTATTTTTCTCCAATTTTTTTACAGCATATTTTGCAACATATTTGCTACTTAACCCCTTGATGCTAAATTCAACATCAGCTACATTATTAAAATTTGTATCAACTGGTCCTGGGCACAAAATACTTATTTTAACATTTGATTTTTCTTTTTTTAATTCTTCTCTAATTGCTTCACTAAGCCTTACAACATATGCCTTTGTTGCATAATATGTTGCCATTAATGGTCCTGGCATAAATCCTGCAATTGATGCAACATTTAAAATCTGTCCTTTATCTTTTTGCTTCATATCTTTTAAATATAATTTTGTTAAAATATGGTATGCTGTAATATTTGTATTTATCATGTTTATTTCTTTATCTAAATTAGTCTTTGTAAAATCTCCACAAGTACCAAAGCCTGCATTATTTATTAATAAGTCTACATCTTTTACTTGTTCATATAATTTTTTACAATTTTTTTCTACAGATAAGTCCATACTTATAATTTGTGAATTTGTTTCAATCTCTTTTTTTACTTCTTGTAATTTTTCTTCATCTCTTGCAACTAGTACTAAATCATAACCTTTTTTACTTAAAATTTTTGCCATATCTCTTCCTATTCCAGAAGAGGCACCTGTTATTAATGCTTTCACTAAAATCTCCTTTTTATATAAGTTATTTACTGTTTTTACTAAATTTATTCATAACAATTCCAACAGCATGAACTATTTTAGTTGATTTTTCATTTGCAACACCTTTTCCTATTGCCTTTCCTCCAACTGTAAGTGCTGCAACTGTTGCACTTAATATAAATTGTAAATTAAAATTTAGTCCAAATTGCTCTGTAATTTTAACTGATATTAATGCACTTATTGCACCACTTAATACTCCACATATATCTCCTATTACATCAGCACAAATATTGGCAACTTTTGGTGCATTTCGAATTAATTTTATTGAGTCTTTTGATCCTTTTACTTTTTTTGTTGCTTTTGCATGAAATTCATGTTCATTTGCAACTGTTACGGCCACACCAACTATATCAAAAAATATACCTATTGCAATTACAAGTACTAAAATTAAAATGGCTGGAACTAATCCTAGTCCAGATACCCCATTTGCAGATACATAAGAAAATATCATTGATAATATAAATGTTGATATAAATACCTTTATAAACCATACTGTATTCGAGTGATCTTTTGTTTTTTCTTTTTTATTTTTCATTTTTTTATTTTCCTTATATTTATTTTTGTTTTAGATGGTAAAAGTCTAAGTAAATTTTACGGTTTAGGTCTAGTCGAATTTCTCTTTTTCCCGCTTAGCATTACTGCTATAGCTGTTTCCAATTAAGGGAAAAATTTACTAAAATAGTAAACACCAGATCACCACTTAAATCCGTACCTTAATCCCTAGACTTTCATGCAAAAATTGCAAACATTCTAGAAGTTTTCCTTGACATACTTTTTAAACTTTACTAGTCTTTTTTGCAAGTATAATTTCATAACTGTATTAGTTTAATTTCGGCCAAAATTAAACCAATAATGATAAATTAATCCCAATACACTCACTCGAGACAGGCTACTCTATGTATTTCGTGTCTTGGCACTCAACATAGGTTTAACTTAAGTTTAAACTTAAGCCTCCGCGAAACCAGGGAATCATATGTATGCCATTACATATTACCCTAGTTTCTTTACTCCCTAATATCACACAAAACTGGCATTTCGCGCAAAATCAAGAAACTTCAACGATGTGCCCTTTAGTGGATTTTTAGCCCCACCCTCATAAAGTTTAGTACGACTAGAATAATGCACCATCATTTTAATATTATAACATTTATAACATTTTATTCCAAATTTATTTTTTTTCAATTTTATTCATAAAAAATTATTGGCTGGTATTTTTACAGCCAATAATCTCATATTTTCTCACTTTATCTCTTGTTTTTAATTTTTTTCTTTAATTTTAATTAATCATTTATATGTTTTATTATTTCATTATATATTTGCTCATGTATATCTTCTATTGTTCTTACTTCTTGTTTTTCATTTACACATTTTATTTCATACCAATTATATTTTTTAGAAACACTACATGCTGCATTATGAGCATCAATTAAGTGATTTCTATCACTTTCATGTATATCTTTTTTACTATCTCCTGTAAATTTATTGTCTCTATCTTTTATTAATTCTAAGGCCTTATCTACAGGCATATTTAAGAAAAATACTTCTGTTGGAACAGGTAAATCATATAAATTAAATTCAAAATCCCATAACCAATTTAGAAATTTTTCTCTTTCTTCTTCATCATCTATTTTTCCAGCTTGATGCACCATGTTTGCTGTTGTATATCTATCTGCAAGTATTATTCCTCCGTTTTTATAATATTCTTCATAACCTGTTTTAAAAGTTGCATATCTATCAGCTGCATAAAAAGTTGAGGCTATATATGGGCTAATTTCTTTTGCATTTTTTCCAAATTCTCCAGACAAATACATTTTTACAAGTGATGAGCTTGGGCTATCATAATTTGGGAAACTAACTGTTTTATATTCTATATTTTCTTTATCTAGTCTTTCTTGTAATTTTTTAAACTGAGTTTGTTTTCCACTACCATCTGTCCCATCTATTACAAATAATTTTCCTTTTTTTATTTTGCTTGGTGTTTTATTAATCATTTTATTTACGGATGCAATAATATCATCTATGTTTGAATCATATTCATCTTTTACTAAATTGTACATTTTATTTCCCCCTTTTTTCACATTATATACTTACATTTTTCTTTTTGCAATATTGTAATATAATTTTTTAAATGTTATAATAAACCAAAAATTGTTAAAAAATACAAAGGATAGATATTTATGAAACTAAAAAAATTATTTAAATTTACAATTTGCATATTATCACTTATATTAACTATTATATATATTATTTACAGAATTTTTTATACTCTCCCAACCACTTTAGGAACTTTATCTTTAATATTTGCAGTAATTATACTTTTAGTAGAAATATGGGAATCTATTGATTTTTTTACTTATTTTATTAATATTTTACTAACAAATAAAAAATCTCCCAAAATCCCTGACTTTAATATTATAAAAGAAATTCCAGATATTGATGTATTTATTGCAACATATAATGAAAGCCCAAACATTTTAACCCGTACTATTGAGGCTTGTAAAAATATGGAATACCCTGATAAAAATAAAATACATATATATGTTTGTGATGATGGAGATAGATTAGAAATTAAAGACTTAACAATTAAAATGAATGTTAACTATATTTCTCGTTCAAATAGGAAAGATGCAAAAGCAGGAAATTACAACAATGCATTATTAAAAACAACTTCTCCTTATATTGCAACCTTTGATAGTGATATGGCTCCAACAAAAGATTTTTTATTAACCACATTACCATTTTTTTATAAAGAAAAAAATGTTGGATTTGTTCAACTTCCTCAAAGTTTTATAAATCCAGACATTTTTCAATATAGATTAAAAATGCAAAATAAAATACCATTTGAACAAGACTATTTTTATCATTCTATACAAATAGCAAAAAGCAAAACAAATTCTGTTGTTTATTGTGGCACTAACGCACTATTTTCTAGACAATCTTTAAAAGATGCAAATGGTTTTGCAACAGGAACACTTTCTGAAGATATTGCAACTGGAATGATTATAGAATCTAAAGGTTATAAAGGTATTGCACTTAACAAAATAGGTGCATATGGAATATGTGTAAATGATTTTAGTGCATTTGCAAAGCAGCGTACGCGTTGGGCAAGAGGTTGTATTCAAATGCTTAAAAAATATAAAATTTTAACAATAAAAGGATTATCTATAAGGCAAAAACTTGAATATATGTCTTGCGTTTCTTACTGGTTTTTTGGAATTCGACGTTTAATATATTTGCTTGCCCCTTTATTATTTAGTATTTTTGGAATTATTGTTGTAGACTGTAATTTACTAACATTTATTTCTATATGGCTTCCTACATATGTTTTAAAAAGATTTGGCTTAGATATTATAGAAGGAAATAAACGTTCATCAACATGGAATAAAATATATGAAACAATTTTAACCCCTGTTTTATGTTTTAAAGTACTGGCTGAGTTTATAGGTTTTAAGCAAACTAATTTTAATGTAACTCCTAAAAATACATCAAACCATACAATGGAAAAAGAAAATAAAAAAGTTTTATCTTGGCATTTAAGCTTATTTATATTAAATATAATTGGTTTTATTATGTGTATTGCTAGAGTTTATGACAATAGCATAGAAAACTATATTTTATCATTTGTATGGACATTTTCTAATATTTTCTATCTTTTTATATCTATTGTTTTTGACCTTAGATATAAAAGATATGATTATAAAAATTTTGTCCCAAACAAAATTAACAAATATAGTAAATTAGCTTTAATAAGAAGGGAAAAATAGAATGAAAAAAATAATTTTTATAGTAGTATTAGTTATAATTTTATTATTTGTATTGTATAACTTTACACCAGTTTTTGCTCCTTTAAAAGAAAATATACTCTATACTAAATATGTATCAGACAATGGCTTTTTACATGTAGATGGAACAAGCATAAAAAATAATAAAAACAATGATTTTGAATTAATGGGACTTAGTAGTCATGGTTTACAATGGTATAATCAATTGCTTACTTATGACAATTTAAAAACTTTAAAAGATACGTGGAAAATTAATGTTTTTAGAATTGCTATGTATACTGATGAAAACGGTTATATTAATAATAAAGATGAAATGAAACAAAAATTAATAGAAATAACAAATAATTTAATTGACTTAGATATGTATGTAATAATTGATTGGCATACATTAAAAGACAATGACCCTAATAAGTATAAAGAAGATGCAAAAGTATTTTTTGATGAAATTTCGACTTTATATAAAGACTCTCCAAATATTATATATGAAATATGTAATGAACCAAGTGGAAATACTGTAACATGGGATGACCAAATAAAACCATATGCGGAAGAAATAATACCAATAATACGAAAAAATGCTCCAAAATCATTAATTATTGTTGGAACTCCTAATTGGTGTAAAGATTTAACTTCACCTTCTAATAATAAACTAAATTATGAAAATATATTGTATTCATGCCATTTTTATGCTGGAACACACAAACAAGAATTAAGAGATGAAATAGATAAAGCATTACAAAATAATCTTCCAGTAATTGTTTCTGAATGGGGTACAACTGATGCAAGTGGTAACGGTAGTGTAGACATAGAAGAATCAAAAAAATGGATAGAATATTTAAATAGTAAAAAAATAAGTCATATAAATTGGTCTTTTTCTAACAAAAATGAATCTTCTGCAATTATAAGACAAGATTATTTAGAAAATCCAGATAATAATGATACTTCTAATAATGAAGATAACTTAAAAAATGATTTTAATGATTACTTAACTGAATCTGGAAAATTTGTAAAATCAATCTTTAATTAAATTTAATAAAAATAAGTATATAAAAAACCAGTGAATTCACTGGTTTTTTATGTTTTTATTATTTTATTTCAGTCTTACAGTCTGTATAATTACTTGATGTTATTGTTTCTACCTGTGTTCCAGAGTAAGTTGTACTAAATCTTCCATGTATACCAACTAAATAGTCTGCATTTGTTGTTCCTTTAATTAAACTATTACTAATATTAGTTCCTATCATTGTAATCATTGATTGTCCAGCTGAAGAAATCACACCTGGGTCTCCTATAATTCCACCAACAGAATCATTTCCTGTTATAGTTACCGCATATTTTCCTTCTTCAAATGTTTCATTTTCTTTACCTCCAACAAAACAATTTTCTATTTTTACTGTTGCTCCTCCTGAAATTCCACCTACTTGTGAATTTCCTGATATGTTACTATCTATAACATTACATTTTTTTACATATGTATCAGTTCCGGTAAAATTTGAACCATGTCCTACAATTCCACCTACTCCGTTTACTCCTTCTCCTGTAATATTTGTATTTAATAATGTACATCCTGAAATTGTATTTGATGCAGATCCAATAATTCCACCTAAATGTCCTGTTGTTGCAATTAATTTTGATTCATTTACATTACAATTGCTTAATATTGTTGTTCCTACTGGCATATTACCAACTATTCCACCAAAATCACCACTTGCTGTTCCTGTTATAGTTGATTTATTTACCGTACATCCAGTAATATTTGCCTGTGATATTCCGGCAATTATACCTCCTCTTTCTTTTGCAATTACATTAACATTATTTACTGTAATATTTTTTACATCACTTGCTGAATCTGCTTGTCCAATAGTCCCTACTGTTTGACTCTTAGTTCCATCTATTGTTATATCATTAATATTTATGTTATCTGTTATTATTTTTCCAAATCCAAGTAATATTCCTGTATGTTGTGTTCCTCCAACTATTTTATTTGTTCCATTTGATGTTTTATTTATTGTAATTCCTGTAAATTTAGCAATCGATGTTACTGTTTGGTCAGACATTAAATTACTTGTTTTCGTAGCAATACCAACTAATCCTCCTGTACTTCCATAAGAATCTTCTGATACGGAAATATTTGTTAAAGTTATATTATTCAATTTTGGATTTACTGCGACACCAACTAGTCCTCCAGTTCCATAACTTCCTAAAACTTTTAAATTAGATAATGTTATATTTGAAATTGGAATTTCTTCTTTTGTATCTGTTATTGCAATTAATCCTCCTGATCCTCTTTTGGCACTAACAAATACATTATTTCCTGTAATTTTATCTATACTTGGACTTGCATATGAATATCCTGCAATTCCTCCTGCTTCGCCATTTGTTGTTATAGATATATTATTAAACTTTTTAACATTGCTAACATTTAATATAGATCCTAATTGTACGGCTATCATACCTCCTGATGTTCCACCTGTGTTATTGTTTATTGTTATTCCCTCAAGATTAACATTATCAATACTTGTAGAGTCAGTTGCATTTGCTGCAATTCCACCAATTTGTACAGTTGATTTTTTACCATTTAAAACATTTAAATTAATTTTGCTTAAATTAGAATTTGTAACATTTATTTTTCCTGCTTTACCAACAAGACCACCTATTAATCTTGTTGAAGCACTTACTGTATTATTATCTGTACATGTTAAATCTTCTACATTACAATTATCAAATGTTATTGTGGCTCCAAATGTTGTTCCAATAATACCAGCCATATTATCTGATGAAGTTTCTATTTCTACATTTTTTACTGTACAATTTGAAATATTTTGTAAATCCCCTGCATCAGCTACTATTCCTGCTGCACTTCCATACATACCTGTATGTGATTCATTTCCTGTATTTATATTTGTATTTTCTACTTTACATCCACTTATTTCGCACCCTTCACCAGCAATGCTTCCCATAATTCCTCCTGTTGATGTTGCATTTGATGTTATAGTTAAATCTGTAACATTACAATTTTTAATTTTATATTGATTAAAACATGCGCCTGCCACAATTCCGCCAACAGCTGTAGTTCCAGATGAGTAACTTACCATTTTAGTTGTATTAAAGTTAATGTTAACATTATTTACATTAGATTCTTCAATTGTATAACTTCCATTAACTCCACTTGTCATCAAACCACCAAGTTCTGAACCTTGTCCTTCCATATCTAAGTCTTTAACATTACATTTATAAATATATGTTGTGTCATATGACATTGCAACAATTCCTGCCACAGTAGAACTGTACTCATTATATTGGCTTTTTGATTTTATATTAGTATTTATTACATTACATTCTTTAAATTCTGAAGGATTAAATGTAAATCCGCACTATTCCTCCTGTATTTCTTGCCTTGTTATTTGTTATAGTAGAATCAACTACCTTACAATTATTAAATGTAGTATTTAAATTAGTTGCTCCTGCAATTCCTCCCATAGAATCATTATAGCCTGATCCATTTTCAGAATTTATTGTAGTTTTTTCTACTACACAATTATCTATTAATGAACTACACTCTTCTCTAGCATTTGATTGAATTGCATTATATATTCCTCCAACATTTCCATAGTTAGCATTAATTTCAGAATCATATACTTTAGCATTTATTATATTTACAGTTCCTTTACTGTAAACATAATTTTCTGCAAGAATTCCTGCTGTGTTTATTCCGTAAGAACTACTTTGAATACCATTATTATATATTTTACTACTTATTACTTGAACATTTTTAATTAGAGTATCTACATCATTTGAATTATAACCCATTCCATATATTCCTGCTACATTAATATAACTTCCACTTGATTGATTTTTAAATTCAATTGTAGATTCTGTTACATTACATTCAGTTATATATACTTGTTTAATTTCATAACCTTGTCCATATATTCCACTTACTGCTGTTCCATTACCTGCATAGTTTTCGGTAATAATACTAGAATTACTTACATTACAATTATTAATTTCATTGTATACCTCATTACTATATCCATAGCCTCCAAATGCAATTATTCCTGCAGCATTATTATATTTTGCATTTACAGTAGAATCTACAACATTACAATCATTTATATAAATATATTGACTTTCATTTATTGTTCTTGTTCCATATCTATTTATTGAAGCAATTATCCCTGCGGTTTGCATATTAGAACCATTATTACTTGAATTATTAATATTTACATTTTCTATTTTACAATTTTTTAATGTTACATATTCTGTACATGCATCTCCAACAATTCCTCCTAAAGAATTATAATTTCCCCCTTCATTAATTGTTAAATTACAATTATTAGCATTTGAATTTGTTATATCCAATCTATAAGCATTGGTTTGAGCTATAATACCTGACACGTGACTTGTTCCACTTATATTTCCAGTGTTTACGCAATTATCGATTTTTGTTGTTCCACATTTTATTACCTGTCCATCTATATAATCTACCCAATAATTTTTAGCAATTATTCCCGCTGCTTCTATACTGTTAGATCCTGCTGGCATTGTTGATGTAATATCTCCAGTATTGTTACAATTTGATATTTCAATTGTACCTACAGCTCCTGATAAAATTCCAGAACATGTTGCATAATTTCCTGTAATACTAGATTGGTTATTACATTCATTTAAATTTAATTTAATTCTTGAATAAGATAAAACTCCTGATACTAATCCTTCATTATTTTGAGATGTTCCCTCGATTTCATTTAAATTATTACATTTTTCAACTATTGCAATATCATTATCTGTATTTTTATCTATTGCAGCAACTATTCCAGAAGCTCTTACATTTTGACTTTGAGAACTTATTTTTCCTGTATTTGAGCATTCGTAAATTAAAGTTCTTCCTTTTCCCATTCCTAGAATTCCAGCTGTATTTGTATATTCATAATTATTTGTTATGATTCCTTCATTAACTGATTTTACTATTTGTACTTCATTTATATTCCAAGTAATATTACTAGTATTTCCTTCGTTATATACTTTACCTGTTTTGCTTGAAGATGTATCTAAACTTCCAACTTGTATACTATTAAATTCATCTTCTGAAATCACATTAACAGTTGCTTCTACATAATATTTTTCTTCTTCTTTATTCCATTTTTTTATTATATTTAATTTTATGTAGTTATTTGATATATCCTTATAACCAACTGGTGCTTGTACCTCTTTTATATAATATATATCAGTTCCTGTTGTATCTATTTTCGTAAGTCCAAAATTTAACTTCCCATTTTGTACATCTATATTTTCATAACCATTTATAACTTGTTTTTCTCTATTTAGTACTTTAAATCTTGCACCATTTAATAAACCACTATTTTCAAAGTCTGTTTTACTTAATTCGACATTATATTCACCTGTTGTTCTTTCATTTTTTATAGCTAAACTTACAAACTCATTTATGTTATCATAGTTTGCAAAAATTCTTTGAACTTCATATCCTTCTGGTCTTGCATACCCAACTATTCCTGCTGCATTATAACTTTTTGCATTAATAGAACCTTTATTTATACAATTATTTACTTTTACTGGTCCAAGTCCACATCCCAAAAAGCCTCCGATATTATTGCTTGTTGCTGTAATTGTTGATTCATTTATACAATCTCTTAATACTAAAATTGTCTTGCTTTTTGTATGTCCTACTAAACCTCCAACATTTCTTAGTGTTGAATTTACTTTTCCTGTTACTTTACAATTTTTTAATATTGCATTTTCTGAATAACCAATTATAGATCCAACTGCATCTATATCTTCTTCGGTTTCTTCTTTAGTATCTGTATTGTCTGCATTTTCATCTACATATTTTGTAACATTAATATCTACATTTTCTAATGTTAGGTTTTCTATTATACCTGAATAAGTTCCAAATAATCCAAATTTCTTTGTTGTTTGGTCATTTGTATCTATTTTTAGGTTTGTTATTTTATGTCCGTTTCCATCAATCATTACATTGCTTACATTTAAAGGTGTCCAATCTTCTCCTTGTAAATCAATGTCTTGTTTTAATATATATTTTTTTGTTTGATTATTTTGAATATTTAGTAAATCATTTTTTGTATTGATTTCTATTGTTTTATATTTAGATGTATCTACATCTATGTCTTGTACGTCACATTCTATTTTAGTTGTAAATTTAGTTGCATCTACAACTTTGCTTATAACATCTACTTGTATTAAATATTTTATTGTATTTTTATAGCCTTCTGGTGTATGTACTTCTCTTACATAATATGTTTCTTGTTTTTCTCCTTTGGTTTCCATTATTCCAAAGTCTAATATTCCTCCATTTGCTGTAACACCAGTTTTTATCACTTTTTTATTAGAATCTAATAATTCAAATGTCGCCCCATTTAATAATTCATTATCTATTTCATCTATTTTATTTATTCTAAAAGAATATTTTACTGGCATATTGTTTGAAACTATTATACTTTCAAAATCATTATCATCTTCTGTACCAACTATACATGAGTTTTCGTCTGAATTTTGACTTTCTTCTTTCATATAATCTGAATCTACTGGCCCTGTAATATTTCCTGGTATTGAATCAATATCCTCTCCAGATCCTTCTGCTATTTGCGCTATATTTACAAATCTTTTTAATTCATCTGTTTTATCTGTATTTACTATACATTCTATACTTATTTCTTGATAGCTTAAACCATATACTCCCGTATACGGATTTATTGATAATGGTTTTAAAAATTCAGTTGTAACACTTCTTCCATCTTCTGAAACTTTCCAACCATATTTTATATTAATTGCACTATTTCCATTAAAATCTAAACCTTCTGGTAAATATTCTGTTATTTTATTTGCTGTTCCTGCAATTGTGCCTTCATTATATACTCTTATATTGTATACTATTTTATCTCCTTTTTGAGGATATACAACATTTTTGCTATGTTGGTATTGTATTTTTCCATTTACTATTTTTACTTTAGGTTCTCTTGAATTACTTATTTCTTTATTGTTTATACTATATATGTATTGTCTTAAAGATAAGTCAAACCCATCTTTTTGTTCTTGTACATATATTGTTTTATCTCTTAATAAATTATTAATAGTATATGTATCACCAAAATTCAAGTTTATCTTTTGTACTGTATTTTCAGAATCCAAATAATCTCCTTTTGATTCTATAAATACTGCCATATTATCATAATTATAATTTGCGTCTTTTTCTAATCTAAATGTTATATTTTCTCCACATTCAAAATCATTGTTTGTTATTTGTTCTCCATTTGCTTCATTTATTATTTTTATTCCTTGTAATACATTTAAATTAATATTATGATTACAATTTTTATAATGCATATTAGGCATTTTAGATACATTATAATTATTTGGATTTAGTATTTCTAAATTTTCCTTTGTATTGTCTACAAATACATCTTTAACTCCAGCAAATGAGTCATAATATATTGTTTTAACAGTATTAGGAATTTTAACATTTGTAGCATTTATACAGCCTGCAAAAGTACTAGAATCTATAGATATTAGAGAATCACCTATATTAATTGTTTTTAATTTTGAGCAATTATAAAATGCCCTTTCACCAACTTTAGTAACATTGTCTGGTATACTAACACTTTCAATAGCACAATTTTGAAAAGCTGCTGTTCCAATTATTTCTAATTCTTGTGGGAATTTGGCATCTTTTAATGAATAACAATTTAAAAATGCATAATTTCCAATTGTGTTAACTGTATCTGGTATAATAATTTTTTCTACCTTCCCAGAATAATTATATGAACTATTATTTTTACCAAATATATTATATTGGGTATATCCAAATTTTTCCCCAATTATGCTAGTTACTGGATAACCTCCTAATTTTGTTGGTATTGTAACTGTTGTACTTGGTGTTCCACTATATACATAAACATTTACCGCTTCTCCATCTACTACTTCATAATACCATGTTAATCCATTTTGGTATTGAGTAAAACCTTCCGATTTAGTTGTAAAAGTTAATATGGTTACACAAGCTAATATTAAAATACTAATTATTGCAATAACCTTCTTTTTCATTTACTTTCTCCCTTTTTATTTTTTATTTTTATCTTTATAACAACTACACTAATTATTAAAATTGTTAATATAATAAATATTGATATTTCAAATGCACCTGTTTTTATTGAAATAATAAATCTTTCTTCATTTTTGTTATCTTCTGTATTATCTTTAGCATTATAATCATTTTCATATTTTGAAATAACAGCCTTATTATTTCTTTCACCAATGCTATTGGCATTTAAATTCCATTTAAATGTAATTTCTAAATTCTTAGATTCTCCTGGATTTATAATTTTTTTAGCCAAACTTGTTGTCGTAACAACATTTCCATTGTTTACCCAAATGTTATCATTTACAAGCTCAAAGTCTTTTGGTATATAATCACTTATTTCGCTTGCATATCCTGCTATTTCACCAATATTTTTTACCTTTAAACCATAAGTTACATATATTTGAGTTTTCGAAATTTTTTTGCTATTAATTTCTTTTTTAAATATTTGATCTTTTTTTCCTAGTCCAAGACTAGTTACAGTTTCTCCTAAATCATCTTTTATTTTTATTTCTTTTATATATTTTACTAACTCTAAGTCAAATTGTTTTACTTGTACTTTTTCTTCAGACTTGTCATTTTCTTGATTTTTTTCTAATCTGGTTGATTCAATTTTTGCTATATTAGTTATTACTCTATTTTCATCTTTAACTTTATTCTCATTTACTTTAAATTCTATTTGTATATCTTTGTATTTTGGTAATTCATTATTATTTATATCAAATCCATCTATTTGTTCATTTCTTAATTTATCAGTTTTTAGTACTGTTGCATCTTTTATATTTTCTACTTCTACTAAATTTCCTGCTTTATCTTGTTTATACATCTTCCATTCATTTTCTTTGTTGATTGTACTATCTGTTATAAATTCTAATCCTTCTGGAATATATTCATATACATCTCTTCCTAATGTTTGCTTTTCTCCTTCATTAAATATTCTTAATGTAAATACTAATTTTTGATTATTTGCAACTTTGCATATTTCGTTATTTTTTGTATATTCAATTTTGCCTTCTATATTTTTTGCTACAATTTCTTTATTAGTTAATTTTTCTTCATCTATACTATACAAATATTTTTGCATACTTAAATCAAAAGTTTTAGGCTCATCCTTTATTATTTTAGCCTTTTCTTCATCTTCATTATTATTTATGTCTTTTTCATTTTCTAAACTTTCAGTTTTTGCTGTATTTATAATTGTGCCTTCTTCTTTTATTACCTCTAATTCAATTTTGATATCTTCATATAATGGTTTTTCGTTATTTTCAATTTCAAAACCTTTTATTGTTTTTCCAACTAAATAATTTGTCTTTACTAAATTATTTTCTTCTTCCCATTTATAATCTTTATTTATTTTACTATCACTTAAATATTTTAGGCCATCCGGAATTATGTCTTCTACTGTTTTTCCTACTATATCTTGATTTCCTTCATTGTATACCCTTATTGTATATACTATCTTTTCACCTTTTTTTACTTCAAGTGGTTCTTCACTTTTGTCATAAACAACTTTTCCATTCTCAATTCTTGCTGTAACTTCTTTTTTTGTTTGTGTGTCATTAATTGAAGTTAAAATCTTTTTTAATGCTATTTCATTTGTTTGTATTTTTTTATTTTTTATAGTTAATAATATTTCATCATTTTGAGTTTGTTCTAACTCTAATTCATTATTTTGTGATGTTGCTATTAACTCATATTGTTTATTTTCATTATTATATTTTTTTTGTATTTGCAAAACGTAGTTTGAAGTAAGTGTTTTTTCAAATCCTTGTGGAGCTTCTTCTTCTGTTATTGTGTAATTTTCTGTTCCTTCGCTTTGAACATTTATTGCTCCAATTGTAAGTTTTCCATTTGTTGTTGTTCCATCTACTGTTATATCTGACTGTATTTTAAATTTTCCACCTGTTAACTTTTTTCCTTCTTCAGTTTCTTGCATTAATACCAATTTATAATCTCTGCTTTGTCTTTCATTTCCAATTTGTATTGTTACATTATTTCCTTCACTTACATTTGTTTTTACTAGATTTTGAATTAACTTATATTGGTATACTACAGTAATATCTTCTTTCTTATAATTTCCTATTTTGTTTAAAGGGTCTTTTTTTGCTGCTACATAATGTGATATTTCTTTTCTGCTTGTTGTATATTCTTTTCCAACTATTCCCTCTATCTCATCATTCTCAGCAATCTTATTTCCATCTTCATCTTGATACATTATTATTACTTTTCCCTTTTCTATTCCATAATCAAATGAATTTTCATCTTCTTGGCTTAAGCTTTTTGACTCTTGCCCTTGAATTATTTCTTTTGTACTGCTACTTTTATAAATCATAGCTACAATCATTATAATTCCAATTAGAATTACACTTGCTATAATAAAAATTTTTTTGTTTGCTCTTGTGTCAAGATTTTTTGGTTTCATGTTAATCCCCCTATAAATTAAAATATTTTATACTTTATTATTTATTTTTTTTTAACCTTAGTCAATATAATTATTAGAAGGATTTTAAATCCTATTACATCATATTCTTAGGGAATTATAGATTTTAAGAATACTTATATATATATGTCATTTTCATTTTTTTTTAGTAATATTTTTGACATAAAAATACATTTTTCTTAGGGCATGTATATTAAACAGATTATTTGTATTATAAAAATTAGGTATTGGATTTCTACATAAAATAAAGACCTATGATTTTTATCATAAGTCTTTTATATTATTATTTCGTTAAGATTTTCTATAATTTTACCTATCATACTTGCTAGAATTTAGCTCTTTTTTATATTTTTTATAATCTGGCATATATCCCTCTACCATTTGCCAGAATTGTTTTGAATGATTCATATGTTTTAAATGGCACACTTCATGTAAAACAACATATTCAAATGCCTTAGGGCTATATTCAATCAATTTTAAAGCTATACTTATATTTTTTGTAGAAGAACAGCTTCCCCAGGCACTTTTCATATCTCTTACCCTATACTTTTTTGGTGCTAGTCCAACCATATTTGTAACTTTTTTCATAGTATAATCTAATTGTTTTTGTATTATTTGCATATACATTTTATTTATTATCTTTTCTATTTTATTAGATAAATTTGGTTCCATCTTATATGTAAATGGTAAATTTATAATTATGTTGCAGTCTGTTATATCTACCTTAATTTGATTAGTTTCTTCATAATTAATTTTTAAAATATACTCCTTCCCTAAAATTTTATATATTTCACCTTCTTGATATTTTTTTAATTCATTATTTTTTTGATTGTACTTTTCTAAAGATTTTTTAATCCAATTAGATTTTTTATAAACTATTTCTTCTATTTGTTTATTTGTTACGTAATATGGCACTTTTACTATTACTTTTCCGTTCTTTATTTGAAGATATATATTTTTTCTTTTACCTTTATTTATTTCATATTCTATATTATTTATTATCATTTTTACTTCCTTTATTTGTATTTTTTATTATTTTTTGCTATAATACCATTATGGAAAATATAGCAAGATATAAACATTTAAACAATTATTTAAAAGAAAAATTTGGTACGCGTACTTTAAAAATATGCATTGATGGTGGATTTACATGCCCTAACAGAGACCGGAAAAATCTCTACAGGTGGATGTATTTTTTGTAGTGAAAAAGGTTCTGGCGAACTAATTTCTTGTGCAAATGGTACAAGCCAAATCGATAAAATACATAACCAAGTTGTTAATTATTTTAATAGTTATAAAAGCCTTCGCGCAGATAAATTTATAGCATATTTTCAAAATTTTACAAATACCTATGATTCAATAAAAAATTTAAAAGCCAAGTATGATGCAGCTTTAATTAATCCCAAAATAGTTGGACTTGAAGTTGCAACAAGACCAGATTGTATAAACGAAGATATTGTTAAATTATTAAGTAGTTATAAAGATAAATATTATGTTTGTGTTGAACTTGGTCTTCAAACTTCTAATGATGATATTGGAAATTTTATTAACAGAGGTTATTTATCTTCTAGTTTTACTTACGCAACAAAACTTCTTAATAAATATGGCATTGATATTGTTGTCCATCTTATGATTGGTCTTCCTTTAGAAACTTTTAATGATGTAAAAAATAGTGTTGATTTTATTAACCATCATAATGTTCAAGGAATAAAAATTCACTCTACTTATGTTGTTAAAAATACTGGTTTGGCTAATTTGTATTATTCAGGAGAATATGTTCCAATTTCTTTTGACTATTATATGGATTGCTTGGTTTATGTTTTAACTCATATTAATCCAAATGTAGTTATTCATAGGATTGTTGCAGATGCTCCTAAAGATTTGCTTGTTGCCCCTTCTTGGAATTTGCATAAAAAGTGGGTTCTTAATGGTTTGGATAAAATTATGAGGGAACAGAATTTATTTCAAGGTATGTATTATGATTTAAAATAGTCTATTTGCTGTTTTAAATCTTTTTTATGGTTTTATTAATCTATAAGTTATGATTTTGAATTATTATTTTGTGTTTTAGTAAATCTTTTTATAATTCAAATTTATATAATTTTTCTCCATTGTTTAATGTTTTTATAAATTTGGCACCGAATTTTTCATAATAATTGTTTAATTTTGTTTTTAAAAATATTTCTTTGCAATTTCTTTTCCTGCTTTCTTGTAAAATTGCATCATTTAGTATTTTTGAGTATCCTTTTTTTCTATCTTTTTTATTTTTTCATTTATTCTTCTATTTTTGTTGTTTTCTTTGTCGTCTGCCCATTCTTCATATTCTAGTGTTGCTACTTCTTCTATATATTCTTTTTTGTTTTTTAGATTATATACTTTTATCATATTGTTTCCTTTGCTATTTTTGTTTCTTTTCCACAATTATATCACTTATTGTGGATTGTTTAAATGTTTTTTGCTGTTTTTCTTGTTTTTGCTTGGCGGAGATTATGGGAATGGGCTTGGGGTTATGAGCGAGGTTTGACCGGTTTTTGTAGTTTTGTGAAAATTAGAGTTTTTGTTGGTATTTAGGTATTTACAAGAGTTTTAGTTTGTAGAACATTTGTGTCTTTTTAGGGCATTTTTAGAGTAGATTTTACCCAATTTTTTCCCAATGGGTATGGTACGTCCGTTCTTAGAACTTTGGCTCTTGTGGATACTTTTGGAAAATGAAAAATTTTAATTTTTAGGAGGATTTAGATTATGAATAATTTAAGAGAAGTTAATGATGATATTTTAAGGGATTGGTTAATGTTTAGAGAGGATGATTTATGTTCTTTGACTTGTGATGAGGATAGAAAGCATTTTGTCTATTTTGATGAGATTTCTGAGAGAATTTTGAAAAATGTTCCTGAACAGAATAAAAAGTATGTTAAGAAACAACTTGATCTGCTTGATGAGAATTTTATGGATTATATTTGTTATTGGAATGAGAAGTATTATAGGAATGGATTTTGTGATGGAGTTGAATTAATTGGTAGATGTTTTGGAGATTAATGTTTTATTTTAAAGTGCAAATTTTGCACTTTAAAAATATAAAATTGCACTTTAAAAGGCGAGTTAATTCTCGCCTCAAAACTATCCTTTTTCCATTTTGCTTTCTATTTTTGCCTTCAATTAATTCTTTTTCTTGTATTTTCTCTATACATATTTTAATAGCCTTTAAAGGTTTGTTTGCTATAATTCTTTGCTGTATTGAATAATTATATGTTATGATGAAACATTCCTCTAAAGCACAATTATCACACTTTAAGTATACATGATTAGACTTTAAAAATTTTTACTGCATAATATGTTGAGTGAAGCAATAACTATTATAGCAATAAAAGTACTGTTGTAATAGTAGTCATTTAGAATCTTGCATATTTAGATATTCTTGCTATATCATGAATCAAGTTTTCAAAAGATTCCTTACTCCAAGAATCTGGATGTATAATACCATGGATAACACTATTTCTATTATCTCCTATATCAGTAATTTTTATTTTTCTATAATACTTTTTATATTCTTCTAAAAGCTTTAATAACTCTTTATCTTCATTTTCTTGTATTGCAAGATTAATTAATTTCATACCCACTTTCTTATTTATCTCTTTCCCATCCCTGTCTTGTAATGGTAAAACATAATCAGATGTCAAAGTGCGAATTAATTCTTCCAAGTATGTATATGCAAATGGTGTTAAGACAGAATATGAATCTTGGTAAGTTTTATATATTTTTTCTACAATATTCCAATCAGGTAACCAACGCCAAAAATGTGCGTAATTTTCTATTTCTTCAAAGTCTTTTTCTATATTCAATACTATCACCCTTAAATATATTTTTATATTATACAATCCTAAATATGTTTAAATTATTATAGTAATTGCTTAAATTTTATCATTATTCAGATATTTATTCTATTATTTCAAGTTTCATTATTTTATTAGAAATATCTAACATACTCATCTTATCTTCTTTTAGCTTTTCTAAATATTTTTCTAAATTCTTTATGGAAATTCCTTCATATTTAATTACATTTTTTTCATTAAATATTTTTTTGAATATTTCGTTTAATTTTTCTATTATATCCAATGCTATTTTTACTTGCCATATTCTTGTTTTTATAACCCTATAATTATGATAATATGTCGTTATTTCTTCTGGCGCATCTGCTTGAATATATATGTCTTTTGTTAATTTAATAAATTTGTATTGATCTTTTGTATGCTTATCTGAAAAATATGTAAATTCACTTGCAGAATTATAATCTCTAATTTGATACTCATTCATTTTTGATATTTTATAGAGTAATGTTTTTCTTTTTACAGGATTTAGTATATTTATATTATTTTTAATTTTAAATTTATATTTTTCTTGATTTTCTTCTATTCTTTCTGGCATTTCTTTATATAGACCAATATCTGTTAAAATTCCTCTAGAGTCTCTTGTAAGCACAATATTTAAATAGTATTTGTCTTTTTCGAATAATTGTTGGGCAATATCTTGAATTAAATTTTCAAACTCATAATAATCCATTCCAGCTTTATTAAAAATCTTCCTTATATTTGAATTTGGTATTGATATCATATATCTATCCCACTTATTAAACTTTCCAACTATCTCTACTGACATATGTTCAAACAAATCTCTAATCATACAAAAATATTTTACATTATTCTGATATTTCATACTATTTCTATCCCTCATTCCATTTAAACTTCGATTCATATTTACTATCAGATAAATTATTTACATAGTAACACAAATAAATTTCTGAAAAATTATATTTGCCCAATTCGAATTTTTGCACAATTTCATCATCTGATATTATTCTCTTTCTTCCGTAAATATCTCCTATATTTTCAGTTTTTATTTTTGGCATAATATTATCTATAAAATTTCTATTCATAGAATCCCTAAATGGATCAAATTCTATTCGATTTTTATCTATGTTTCCATATTCAACCATACTATTAAAAAATTTTTTGTTCTCTATCGAATAGTTTTGTTCTTTTACTAAATCTTCCCATTTAGAATCACTATTTATTCTAGAAAGATATATCATTTTCCCTTGTATATCCATAAAATACAAATATGGTTTTAAATATTTATTTATTGCATATTGTGCATTATATCCATTTAGTTCTATTTCTGTTTTTGTTTTTATATCACTTATATTTGATAATATAAATAGATAATTAAATATTTTTTTATATCTTTCATAATCATCGTTATTCAATAAGTTATTTGCCATAATATATGCATTATAAAAAATTAGTCCAAAAATATCAAATTGGGATTCATCCTCTTCTTTTTTATCAAATTCCAAATTTCCTAATAGTTTTATTGCACATATTATATTATTTAATTTATAATCTTTTATTTTTTCATTAAATTTTTTTGGTATATTATCTATCCATATAAAATCTTTTTTCATTTTTATAATTTCTTTATGGATTCTTTCTATACTTAAATAAGCATTTTCTACCTTATTATATATTTCAATATTTTTAGCAATTATTACTTTAGTAGCATTATATTTTTTATTTTCATACATGTTTTGTGCACTATTTTGAATATAATCCAATATTTGTATATAAACATTATATATTTCATTTATTTGCTGATATATTAAAGCATATAAATGTTCTTTTATGTATCTTTCACTAGTTATAACTTTCCCTTCTATTCTTCTTTCTAATTCAATTTGTTTACATACTTTTTCAACTTTTTCATTGTTAAATATTTTATTATTTTTTTTCAATAAATTATTGAACTTAATTTCTTTATATTTCATTTTATCAATTATTTCTTTACATTTTTGTATATATACATTTGATTTAAGAATAGCTCCCATAAAGAATAATGACTCCATTTCTAAAATTGCTTGTATATTAAAATCATTTTTTTCACTATAATTAAATAATGTATTGATTTTTTCAAATATCATAATTTCTTCTTTTATAATATTTGAAATATTTCCACCTAAATTAGCTGCTGTTAATAACTTATCTAATTTTTCCATTATTTTATATGCATAAATCAATTTATCATTTCTTATCAACTCTTCTAGCCCTATACTAATTAGCGAAAAGAAATTTTCTTCTATCCAATTAATATTTCTTATTTTTTCAGGGGTAGGAATAACTCCTGTATTTACATATGTAACTAATTCCATTTCTCCCATCTTTAACATTGATTTCTGTTTATATTTTTCTTCAAACCACAATGAATTATATGGTATTTTATTTTTAGTAACCATATAATTATATAATGTTCTAATAGTCGTATCTTCAAATTTATAGATTGCATTATAATCTTTTTCTTTTATAAATGTTTCTATTAATTTATTTAATTTTTCTATACTCCCCTTTGCTATGTTTTGATAATATTGTTCAAATTCAACCCCTCGAAAATATCCTTTTGTTTTTTGCACTTTACGAGAACTATTATATATTTTTAAGCATTCTTCTCTTGTAATAAAATTTAAATTTGTAAAATAAAATATTCTTTGAGAAAGATTAATAAAGGCAATTACTATTCTTACCGTATATAATACAAATAGTCCCGTAATTAAATAACTTAATCTTATTCCTACTATACAAAACATTATAAGTATAATATTTATGATAATATAATTTTTTATACTCTTTATATTTCTATTATTCTCTTTCTCTCTTAATATTTCAAATGATAATGATGTATCTAAATTAACATACTTACTTGAAAATACTCCCGATAAATTAGCATAAAATAATGCTATTAATACTCCTGATATTCCCAATGAAGCAAGTAATAACTGATAAAAATAATCTTCAGAGAATGTTACAATACTTTTTACCATCTCACAATTAACAAAAAAATTGTTATATAGTACTTCTTCTACTATTAATAACCCTATAACCAAAATTGAAATTACAAAAATATAAAATAGTACCATTATTATTTCTTTTATCATATTAATAGCTTCATTTCCACTTTTTTTAATTCCATTCTCAGTTTTAAAAAGCATCTTTTTGACCTGAAAAAGAATTTTGTATATCACATTATTTTTTATTTTCCAAATTTCATATCTAATTTTATTTTTCATAATCACTCCTATAAAAAAGCAAAATAATCCTGTAACTATTAATTACTCTCTTACTTTGCTTTTCCTCTGTAAACTTATTCTAAATATTCTTTTAATCCATCAATTATTTTATACACTTTGGTCATTGGATTTCTTCGTGATTCTTGTCCATCTTTATTTAATTCTTCCATATATTCGCAATTCTTTATTGCTGTATGTAGCCTTTCTTCACTTGTAACTTTTTCAAAAATGTTTGTATCGTTTTTAGTATATTCCCCTAAACCTTTTTTCTGAAATTCTTTACTTAATTCTTGTAATACATTGTCCTTTGAAATATACCTATTTACTTTCTTAAAATGTGATAATAACCACAATTCAAAATTAGGATTAGACCAAGCTACATTATAGTCACAGGTTTTAATTGCTTTATCAAATTGTTCATCTGAGTAATCATCTTTATCAAATACAACCCAAACTTGTCCATATCTTTTATTTGAATAGTTTACAAATTTATCTGTATATTTTACTAAAGCTGTGGTATTTTCACCTGTTCCTTTTATTTCAATATTAGGAATTAATACATCCACTTTGCTTCCATAATTTTTATTTATCTTTTTCTTTAATCCATTAAAATAATTTGGTTCAGTTTGCTTCCCTTCACATACAATTAAGTAATTAGCTGGTGCAAGCCTCTTACTTTTTAATCTGTCTTTCCTTGATATATTTTTATTATTCTTCATGTATTATATCAAATTCTTCCAATACTGGAATAGCACCATATCTTCCAGTTAAATAATCTTTATTGTATGTTGCATCATTTCTTACTTTTTTACCTGCATTTTTATCATCTTCTAATATATAATCAGATAATGCATATATTTCTGAAATTCCGTCTTTATCTTTTTCTGCAAACCATATCTCATCTCTTCTAAATGTCTCTTTGTTTAAGTTTACCGTATCATGTGTTGAATATATTAACTGTCCATTTCCTATATTAGTCTGACTATTATGGAATAAGTTAATAATATATCTAGTTAATAATGGATGTAATTTTGCATCTAATTCATCAATAAATAATACCATTCCATTTTTTAATGCATCCATAAAGAAATCAAATAAGTGAAACATTTTTCTCGTACCATTAGATTCTAAATAAAATGGTAATGCTTTTAACTCTCCATTTTCTCCTCTGTGAAGAACTTCAATATCTATAATACCATTATTACTTTTAACGGCTTCTATTGAATCTGGTGTAGTTCTTATTCCTTCAATTCCAGAATCAAAAGTTTTTATAAATTTTAATAATTCTTTTTTGTAATTTTCATCACTTAAAATTTTTAGTGAAACTCTATTATTAATGAATCTTTCAAAATTTGGATTACCTAAGTCTAAATACATGCTATTCACAAACCAGTCATATACATTGCTGAAATCCTCATTATTTCTATCTATTTTGCTATATATGTTTAAGAATAATGTTCTTTCATCTATATTCACTAAATCTGAAATTTTATTAGGTTTCATTGATACATTGTTATTTTCTCTTTCGAAAATAGCATAAAATTTATTTACTCTTTTCTCAAATAACCACTCTGAAATAATTGTATCCTTTAAAACTTCAAAACCATATTTATATATTTTATTGTTTTTAGCTAATATTTCTACTTCTAAAGCGATTGGAGCATTATTTATCATAAAGCTATAAATATTTTCTTCATCTATTGGAGAATTCTTTTTAGAGTCATCACTTACTAATATTCTTTTTTTCATATAATCAAAAGCCTGTAACACATTAGTTTTTCCACTAGCATTGGCACCATAAATTGCAGATACTTTCAAATATTCACCATTTTCTATTTTAGCCACATTATATTCATGTTCTTTTAATGATGTTGCTTCCATATCTAAACAATTTTCATTTTTAAAAGATTTGAAATTTTTAAAACTAAATCTTATTAACATTTTAAAATCCTCCTTTACTTTATATATTATATGCTAAAGTCAAAAAAATATCAACATTTTTGAGATATTTTCTCAAATTTATTGATATTTATTCGAAAATACTATTAAATTCTAATGGTACTATATTTTCATAAAGTAATGTAAACTGTGAGTTAACTTGTCTATAATCATGATAATGTCCAAAATACCATTTCTTAAACTCACATTTTTCTGAAACTTCTTGTAAATAATCTGTTAAAATATCTTTTTTATAAGATGGATTTAGTAATGTTTGAATGCTTGTAGGACAGCAATGAGAAATAATATAATCAACTTTATAATTTACTTTTTCTAAATTTTTTATTCCGTTTTGCATCTCTTCTTCAGTTGGAAGTTCTAAATCCCACCATGAATAATCTCTTATTCTAAAATATGCACCTCTTTTTCGATACTCATATATTTTTTCATATTCATCTATATTTAATATTCCATCTTGTATGTCATGTGATCTTGCACCACCAAATGCAAAAAATTTCTTATTATCTATATCATATATTTCCCCACGCATTAAATGAATAACAGAATCTCTTATTTTATGTACTTTTCCTCCATGCCATTCTTCTACTGGATATCTATATAATCTTTCAAAGTTCTCATGATTTCCATCGACAAATAAAGTAGTAAAGTTTTTATTATTTAACCAATCTAGCCAATGCTTTTCATATATGCTTTCTACTATGTAGTTCCATACTCCACCAAAATCACCACAAATAATTACATAATCATTTTTAGTCATATCAGATTGTATTGGAAATTTCTCTTCTTCAAATCTCGAAAAATCAGCATGTGTATCACCTATAATATAAATCATTGTTAACTCCTTTGATTAATTTGCAAATATTTCTCTTATTTTTTCTTCTAATATTTTCTTTTCTCCACTTCCTGCTGTACTAAGTCTAATTAATGGAACTTCATACTTTTCTAATATCCTATCTTTTAATTTATCTCTTTCTTGTTGCTTTGTTCCTTCTTTATGATAATAATATCCATCAACCTCTATAGCTAAAACCATCTTTTTGTCCATTTTATTAAATATTACAAAATCAATATGTGTCCAATCATTATTTGCATATGATTTTTCTTCTTCATTTAATAAATCATCATTTGCTAAAATATCCATTAATGGAATATGAACAACTATATCTAAATTATCAAAGTTATTCTCCTTTATAACTTCCTCTATCAAGTTATATGTTAAATTTTCCGAATCATAGTCAGATATTCTCTTTTTATTTTTCAAATATTCCATACGTTGTTTTCTATTTTCCTTATACAGCATATCATATATTGATTTTGTTTTGCTTTCGACTACTTCAAAATTATTATATTGAATATATTTTATTAAATCATCTATGTTAGTGCCTACATTATTTTCGCTATCTGATACGACTACTCTTAAAAATCTTTTTGCTCTTGTTACGGCAACATTTAACATTTTAGGATCATCAACAAATTCTCCTATTTCATTATCTACCGTTGTTAATATTATTGCTTCTTCTTCTCTGCCTTGAAATTTATGTATTGTATCAATCTTTAGTTCTGTTCCAAATCTTGCTTCTAATTCCTTCTTTTGTTCTCTGTATGGAGAAATTACACCTATATCTTTTATAGTTATTTTTTCTGTAAGTTTCGGCATAATCTCTTTTTCTATAATATCTATTTGTCTAATATTCTTATATCCTCTGGCATGATTGCCTTTTGCAGAAATGTATGCCTCTAATACATTATTCTCTCCTTTATCTTCTGTCATTACTATTAAATTTCCATCGTAAAATTTCTTATTGCAAAATTGTATAATTTTAGGATGACATCTATAATGTTCTTGCAATAATTTTTTTGGAGCATCTGTTACTGTATTACTTACAGATGATAAAAAGCTATTTTGTAAATAGTCATAATTACTTGGTATCATATATTTCTTTGAAATTTCCTCTATTGTATTTTTATTATCTGTTGTAATAACATTAGGTAATTGTTTTAAATCTCCTACAATTACAGCATTTCTTGCTACTGATAAAGCTAAAACTCCCGTAATTAAATCTACTTGTGATGATTCGTCCATTATAATATAATCAAACATATAATTTTTATTTAAACACTTTTTAATTGAGTAAGTAGTGCTAAAAACAATAGGATAATCTTCATTGAACTGCTTAGAATTATTATATAAGTCTTTTATATCATATATTTTTCTTTCTACATTCTGACTATATCTCTTTCTTAAATATTCATTTAATAATTTTATAGAATCATCTATTAATATATTTAACTTGTTATTCCCCAATTGTTCTAATTGTTTACTATTATTTTTTATTGTATTTTCTAATTCCATTTCTTTTACTATAAAAAATAATCTATTATAACAATTTATTATATCTTTTCTTTCTCTTTTATAAAAATCTTTTTTTCCTATTCCATATAAAAATTGAGATTTTATTCTAAACCACAAATTTATTTCTTGTAATTCTTCATACTCTACTTTCAGTTTCATTATTATTTTAGATGTTATCTTTTTTATATTCCTAATTTTAGGCATATTTATATTATTATCGTGATGTTTATTGAAATATTGATGTTGTAATTTTATTTCATTTAATTCTTCTCTTAATTTAGCTATGTTATTTTGAATATCAAATATCTTAGTAATACTTTCATTTAATTCTAATATTTCATTTTGTGTAGAATATTCATCTTCAAGTTTATCTCCAAATTTAGGATATTGTCCTGTTTGATTATTTATAAACTCTTCCTTATTTTCTCTATTTCCTAATCTTGCACATAGATAATCTAAATTATATTTTTGCAATTTTTCATATACATTATCTGTTGCAGCATTATTATTTGAAACAACTGCAACTGTTTGTCCATTCTTTACTATATTTGCAATTATATTTAATATTGTTTGAGTTTTACCAGTACCTGGAGGTCCCTCTATTATGCTTATTTGACTACTCATAGCATTTCTTACTGCTTGAAATTGCGACTTATTTGCTCCAAAAGGGAAAATAATATTATTTAAATTCACATTCATTTTGCTTATGCCTGTTTTAGGATTTAAATATTTATATAAAGCAGTATCGCTAGATATGAAGTTAATTCCTTCATATTCATCTGTAAGTAATGATTTTCCTTCTTCTGTTCTTACACTTACAACTTTAGAAATATCCTTATAGTAAACAAATTTGTTAATTGATAATGTTTGAGGTTCATTATTTTTAAGCAATTGCAAACTATACCCTGGAACAACAGCAGATGTACCATCTCCAAAAAATAATTTACAAATACTTTCAAATTTTAATATTTTTATGACATTATATATATATCCTTGATTTAAAATTATTCTTTTATCTTTTATATCTATTTCAGTAGGATTCTTGTAAAATTGAAAATCTTTTCTTGAATAAGAATACATTTTTTCCGTGCTTTTATATTTTATATTTATAAGATTCTTATTATTTTCATAGCTAATAATATCCTCGGTTTTATCTTCGTTTTTTATAATTATTAAATATTTATTTACGTCCATTTGCCACTCCATTATTTAGCAGTATTTTTTTAAAACATACTTTTATATAATATGATATCTTTACTTGTTAATTTTTATTGTTAAGTTATTATATACCATTTCTTACATCACTTATTCATACCTATATTCTTCACTATCCTCAGCAACCATTAAATTACTATAATCTTCCTCTTCGTTAGTAGAATAAACAATACCTTCATTTTGATTTGATCTCTTTTTCAAATATTCAGATAACTTTTTATCTGTACAAAAAACATAGCATCCTTTCATTCCTCTAGTCATTAATGTTCTATATGTATTTTTTATTATTTCATCAGCAACTTTTAACGCATTTTCAGGATCCTTCTTATACATTGTTTTTATTCCCCACAATGATCTATCTGTGCTCGCTCTTTTCGTATAATCAGTAATTACTTTTTCATTTTCGTATCTCATATCATCGCCTATAATTACTCCTACATAATCAAATTCTAATCCTTGCGTTGTGTGAATACATCCAGCTTGTTTTATAGTATGTTCTCCTATTGCAAATGACTCTCCACCACTTAAATTCCAACTCATTTCGAAATTATATTGTGGTATTTTTATGTTTTTATCGTTATCATTGCTTCTGTTTTTGTCATTTGGCCACTCCCAACAATATCCTGCAACAATCCTTGATTTATTATCCTCTTTGTTTTTTTCTTCTATTGCTGCTCTTAACTCATTTGGGTCATCAAAAACTTTAAAATCATAGTCAAAGCCATCAATATCAAAATTAGCAGTGTTTCGAATTTCTAAAACATTGTCAAGCCAAGCGACATAACCATCAGAACCATTACATCTAAATTGGCTATCAAGTTCATATGTTTCTACTCCTGCACCAAGTTCATTGGCATATTTTTTTATTAATTCTTCACTTCCAATATCTTTTAATGTTACTCTTTGATTTTCATCTAAGAAGAATATTGAAAATCTAGAAGCATTTATTATCTCCTTAACTTGATTTTCGCCCAAATTAGAATGATATCCAGATTTTTCAGTTAACCTATGTGCTTCATCTACAACAAGACAATCCAACACATTGCTTTTCTCATCATAAAATTTCCCTGATCCCTGAAATAAATGCTCAATATACTTTTTAGTGAAATTTCCTTTTAATTTTGTAGAATATACCTCTCTAGGTGCTGAATTACTTGTAACATAAAAACATGTGAATCCATTTTTGTTTAGTTCTACTAATAGATTTATTGCTAAAACAGATTTTCCTGTTCCAGGTCCACCTTTTACTATAACTACATTTTTCATACTTTTGTTGATTGTATCCATTGCGTTTCTTAATGCATATTTATGGATAATATTTTGTGAATCAATCATATAAAATTCTTTGTTTCCTTTTAGCATACTACACAACGTATCTTGCAACATTTTTGAAGGTTTTATTCTACCATTTTCAATTTCATATAATACTTCCTTGTCGTCTCCAATCTCAATATATTTTTTTATGAATTCTCTTAATTTTAATACATCAGAATGGGCAAATAATGGTGCTTCCTTTATATATTCTTGATATTGTTCTTTTAATAGCGGATCATCATCTGTAAAATAATAATTATGAAGAAAAGCGCAAGGCCTTATATTAATCTTCTTATCTTCAACATTTGCATTATAATCCTTTATTAAATTAGCATATGTCATTGCCTGATAAGATGGGTGATTAACATCTCTTAATGCTCCACCAGTATATGTATTAACTTTATAAACTCCATCTACTTTGTCAACTTCTGTACACTCATCCCACTGTTTTAATTCAACTATAACAGCTTCATGAGAATCATTTTTGCTATATCCTGACATCATAAAATCAATTCTACAACCAGTAGGTGGAATATTATATTCTATTGCTACTCCCATATTATTAGGAATTTCATTATCATCTAATACGCCTCTCATATATTGCATTGAATTTTTCCACGAGTTAAATTCAGGTGCTGATGGTTTTCTATGTATACACTCAATGTATTTTTCTCTAATTTTATCTGCTATAATTCCTAAATTAACGTCTTCAATAAAACTTTCCTTTATTCCTTGATATACTAACATAATAATTGCCCCCAATAATTATTACTTTTATAATTTATTATATTTTGTGCTTACTCCCTTTGCTTTTTCTACTGGATATTTTTTCTTCGTCTTATCTAGTTTCTTTAATATTATTTCTTTTGGATCTACATCTAATTTCATAGCCATTTGAATACAATATGTAAATACATCTGCTAGTTCTTCACATACTTCTTCTTTATTATAATTTTCACTATCCCACTGGAAACATTCTAAAAGTTCTCCTGCTTCTATAGAAATTGATTTTGCTAAATTTTCTGGTGAATGGAACTTGTCCCAATCTCTCTCCTCATTAAATTTTTTAATTTCTTTCATCAACTCTTCCATTTTTTACTTATTTTCCTCTCTATTTAAAATCGTATTGCAATATGATTTTACACCAACTTTAGATATGGACATCATTGCTAACACAACTAAAGGTACTACAATAATTGCAGTTGCTCCAAGCTTTGGAGCTAAAGCTAAAGTTAACCCTGATATAATTGCATCTTTTCCTAAATTTATATAAACCTTAATTTCTTTAACTTGTTCTTCATATTCTGGTGATTCACTAAGTAGTTTACAAAGTTCTATCTTAAAATTTTTAAGTAATTGATTCTTTTCTTGCGTTCCTCCAAAATTAACATTATTTATTGGTCCATTAGCATTTATCCATAATTCGATTGCTTCATCTTCATTGTTATTTACTAATAGTTCTTGTATAATTTCTTTTTGGTATTCTTGAAGGCTTTCTAATAATTCTTGATTAGAATACTTTGGCAATTCAATCATTCTTTTCCTCCTTTATCATGTTTAAAATATATTCTACAGATATGCAATGAGTAGTTTGATGTAATTCTCTAGGATTTATTCCTCCCAATGAAATTCCTGACTCTGGTGCAAAAGCACCTATTAACATTGCAATAATTCTATTACTTTTTGGGTCATATACTAAAGAACCTGATTGTCCGGGTCTAGTCTGAGTATTTACTACTATATATTTTGATTTTATATTGTTGCTTTCTAATAGTATCTTTGCTCCTACATCTGCCTCTTGAACAGTTAGTACCTTTCTTCCCTCAGTACAATGTGGAAATCCAATAATATATGTCTGTTCCATTATTTTTATATTATCAATATTTCCCAATAATACTTCTGGTGCTGTAATAGACTGAATTGGTTTTAAAATTGATATATCTCTAAACGGATCACTTGCAATTATTTTTACACCAATACAATTTGCCCTTGTTACTGTTGTATCCTGATATTCATTTATACTTCTTATACTAGGTAATATTATTGATAAATTCTCATCATTATCTCCTATAACGTGTCTAGGAACCACTATATACTTTCCTTTTTCAATCAAAAAACAAGTCCCTAACATATTAATTACACCATTTTGAATTTTTCCTATTGCTAATACAATTTGAGAAAAGATATCCATATTGATTCTCCTTTTATAATTATAATTACTTTAGTATATTTTATATCACAAAATGACATTTTTCTCAACAGATACTTCTAAATATTTACAATTAATTCCTATGAAAAAAATGATCATATATATAGCCTGCCTTTATATACTTCTCCGTCAATTCCATTTTCTTCTTTTCTAATAGTTCTAAATATTTTTGTTTAAACACATTTTTACAAATCCACTCAACACCTTTACTAGAAATAACAACTTTGCCATTAACTAAAAATTTATATTGCTCAAATCCATTATCACACATTTTTTTAATAGCTTTTCTAACGGTATTTTCTTTCCTATTGAAGTAATTGCATAACTGTTTTATATCCATGTCTTCATTACACCAATTTTCATGATGTTCTACTTTTAACAATTCTTCATACCGTCCAATTCTATCTTCAAAAAAATCCACATCAGCATCTGTTAGTGATTTTTCCTTTTGAAAATATACTTGATTTAACCATGCATATCCTTCTGCTAAAATAAAATATTTCCTACTTTTTACTTTCTCACTCCTCCATCTGCAAGTTGGATGTTTTTTTAGCATAACTTCTATAGCTTTTCTTAAATCTTTATGTGTTATTTCTTTTCCATATTTAGTAGTAACACCTAGTAATTGAAATCTCTTTAAGATTTTATTATATGATAAGAAAATACTATCTAAAACTTGCTCTGAATCCATTTTCATTTTTCATCACTCCTACTTTTTTAATTTTATTAATGCTAGTCTACGTAGCATTGATAGTTAGCAAAATTTATTTTGCTCGAATATAGGTAGTATTTTTTAGTACCTAATATTCGCCAGCGTGGTGTTTTGACACCCCTTTTGCTGTTTAGGGCAAAATACCCTAATACCCTTTTTGGCTCTCCGAGGGATATTTTTAATATAAATTTTTTCAAAATATTTTCAAAAAAGTTCAAATTTCTAAAATAAAAACTTGAACTTTTTTGCTTTACTTTTGTTTAAAAATATATTATAATATTTTTAGATTTTGGATTAAGTTAGCATTTAGTTTTATCGCTTTTGCTAGCTTTTTCTTTTGCATTTCTATCATTTTTTATGAGTGAAATTCCATAACACATTTTGTATAAAATTTGTATAAATTCTTCTGCTAATTTCCTATTTTCAATAGCAATTTTCTCCATCAATTCTTCTCTTGTATATCTAGTTGTAATTACTATTGGTAACTCGTTTTCATATCTATTATTAATAATTCTATACAACTTTTCTAAAGCCCATTTACTTATTGTTTCACTCCCAAAATCATCGATAATTAACATATCAACATTAGAATAAAGTTCCATAATTTCTGACTCTGTCGTAACAGTTTTATTAAAAGATTCTTTTATTCTATCTGTTATAGAACTAGTCCTTTCCAATAATGCAATTTTTTTATTTCTAATAATCTCATTAGCGATACTTGCTGCTAAATGAGTGTTTTCATATCCTATACTTCCATATATAATAATTCCATCTTTAACTTTGTTTTCTGTGCATAAATGTGTATATTTTATTAATGTTGTTAATGCTTCTTGGTTATCTTCATTAATATTAAAGTTTACAAAATCACAATATTTCAGTTTTCTTTTTATACAACCCTCCTTATATATTTTATTTATTATTTCTCTATATTTTCTTTGTTTTTCTTTTTCATTTTTATTTGAATCATATTGTTCCCAAAATGCAATTGCTTCACTACAATCACACCTTTCATATTCTACCATATCGTGATTAACATTTGCATAAAGATAACTTAATCCTACTGGCTTTAATTTTTTATTGCAAAATCCACATTTTGCACCTTCATTGGTGATAACTTTAAAATTCACATTTTCTAAATCCACTTCTATTCTCATCTCCTTCTTTATTTAATATATTTTTAATCTTATTTTCTTCTTGTGTGTTATCCAACGTTATTGTAACGTTACTTTCTTCTTTTTCACTTTTCAACTTTTCACGATATTTTTGTTGTCTAATTCTATTTTGTTCTTTATATTTTTCATATGGCTCAATGCTTTGATACTTGTCCCAGTTTTTAATTTTATATGCTTCATCTTCTACAATTAGCATATTTAATTCTAGAAATTTTTGAATAATTTTTTCAATTTTTTTCTTAGATTTTCCCATAATCTTTGAAAAATTTTCTATTGTCATTGGTTTATTATTGCCTATTACTAATTTTCCATTTCTATTGCATTCTACAGCAATAATTAATAATTGAATCCATACTCTAAAATATGTATCTCCATCTGGTTCTCTTAACAGTATTTGAATTTTACTATTTGAAAATATTTTTAATTCTATTTTCAACCATTGTAAACTATACATATCCTCCTTTTCTCGCTTTCTTTGTAATCTAACTTATAGATTTTTGTTCCATATTTTTTAAATATTCATCTAGCGCTTGTACTCTAAATAAATACTTTCCACCAACTTTAGAGCATGGTATTTGCTTTTTTCTTACTAATTGATTTATCAGCCAGTAAGATACACCTAAATACTCTGCTGCTTCTTTCATTGTTAGTGTTGTCCTTTGAATTTTTGGTAATTCCATAATATCACCTCCTGTTTTTTTGAAATTTAATATTGACTTTTGTTAACATTTGTATTATATTGTCAATAGTTAACTTTGTAAATACTTTTTGGATTATTTTGATAGCAGGTTAACTTTAAGTGAATTTATAAACTGTTAACGGAGGAATTATGAATAAAATAAAATATGATGAACCTATAAATATCTTTGTTTCAACAAATGAAGAATTTACCCATAAGGCATTTTTATACGGAAAAACAAAATCATCAAAACCTAAGTATTATGATTTAAAAGATGGATATACTGGCTATTTTACTATTGATACTATAACTAACACACAGCCACTTTGTAGCGAACTCATCTCTTTCTTAAATTGTGATTTTGATAATATTGATGAATGTTTCATGTGGTTTACTAAGTTTTTCACTTCATACATAATATATACTAGAGAAGAAGATATAAATAAATTTGAAATTAATAAATTTTATTCTTTTAGTAAAGTAAAAAATTTATTTAAAAAATATTATGAAGAAATAAAAAAAGACTCAAAACATGGTCAAGAACTATTATCAAAATTTGTTAATTATATATTTAACCTTAATAACATTAAAGAAATAAATGATTTTAGTACAAAAATAAGATTTTATATTTATTATTATTCTCATTTTAAGGAACTTGATAGATTTATAAATAATCATTTTTCTATGCCACAAGGCTTTTCTTTTAGAACTATTTCTGATATTAAAGGAAATACAGAAAAAGATTTAATAAAGTTCTTTAAGTCTAAATTCTCTTATGAAATTGAACCAAATTATAGCACTAGTAACGAAAACATTTATGGAATTTTATATGTTACATTGTTTCAATTTGTACTTAATAATAAATATCTTATTAAGAAATGTAAAAATTGTGGTAAATACTTTATAACAGATAATCCACGTATTAATTACTGTAATAATTTATACAAAGGAAAACAAACTTGTAGAGATATTGGAAATCAGATTGCTCAAAGAATTAAACAAGAAAATGAAATTGTTTATGGTAAATATCGTAAGATTTATGCAAAAAAAGCAATGTTAGTAAAGCGTAATCCTGATATAGAAGTTTACAAGAGCGATTATGAAAATTGGAAAAAAGAAGCTAAAAAATTTATGGATGCCATTAGATCTGATGAGAAAACTTATAAAGAATTTGATAAATGGTTGGAGGAAAACAAATAAAGGAAAAGTTCAATTGCTTTTCCTCTCTTTATATATAATTAATTTATGACCATTTTTCAACTTATTTATATTTCAATCTATGTTTATTATATTTCTTTGCAAATATTATACTCATCAATATTATCTAATCTTTCATAAGATTCATCTATATATTTGTCTATATTATTAATAAAATCTTTCCACTTAACGGCTTTTATATAGCTACATTCTCCGGAATATATTTTTTTATTTGAATCATTTTGGCATTCAGTTTGTGATTTATCCTTTTTATTAAATTTGTTTTCTCTTAAAATTTTAAATAATTTATTCGTATAATGAGTTCTACAAAAAGAAAAGCAACATGTATGATCTTCTAAATAATAACTATATGAATCATTACTATCTGGTAATACAACAGCTAGCATTGCATTAGTTTTACTTGTTACATCTTGTCCAGATTCATTTTTTCTTTTAGTTTCTTTAAGTGAATATGATATTTCCCATGGTATCCATTGATTTCTATCACTTTTTCCTTCTTCTTTCATTTTAGGAGAAATAAAAACTATAGTTAAAGTACTATCATAAATTCTATCTTTTAATTTTTCCCATATGGTATCTTCGCTTAAATTCGATAAATCTTCTCCTTCACTTTCTCCTTTAAAAATATGATTTGAACTATCTATTCTGTTTTCTAATTCGGTAACATAGTCTCTTACAGTAGAATTTTCTGAATAATTTAAATTTTTAACATCGTCATCTGCATATTTATATGATACAAATATTTTGTGTCCCATTTTTTCTCCTTCCTTATTCTTCTATCCATTTTCCAAAGTTTTCATATCCATTGTCATTTATCCAATCATATGTCTTTGCTATCTGAAAGAAATATACATCTTCTCCATTTGAATTTTTTCCTAAACTTCCAAAAGTTGTATCACCTTTAGAAGATGTTAACCCAGTTCTCATATCTTTTATATTATGTATATAAATTCCTATTATTTTATTTCCTCTTTTATAGCTTTGTTGAAGCTCATATCTAATGAATTTCCTATTACTAGTTTCTGCTCCTATTAACACAGCTGTAACGCTTGTTCCTATTAATTGTTCATCTATCCAATCATATACTGCCTTATCTCCTTTTGCTTTTATTTTCTCAAATTCTGCTTTATCTATAAATCCAGCATCCTTATTCCCTCTTATAACCCAACTATTTCTAACAACATTTGCTCTATTTACATCATTATCATAATGAAAACTAAAAAATACATTTTTCATTTAACTTCACCTTTCTAAATAAATTTTAGTAAAATTGTAATACCAATAAATAATATATAAAATCCTATTACAGAAAAAGATCTTACAGCCTCTAGCATAACAGCAAAAACTTCATATTTTAAATCTGTATTTTTAGGATTCATATTATATATTTCTTTCTCATCTATTTGATTTTCATTTAATTTTTTTACAAAATTATTATATCTTTTTCTATACATTCTTTCAAAAGCCAAATAATAAGTATCCATAATCATTCCTACTAGAGCTATAATTAGTCCTACCCACCAATATCCTTTTAATTCTTTAACAGCTATTAGAATAGTAATGAATATTGTATAAACCACTGCTATTAACGCTTTAATATTAGCACTATTTCCACCCATTCTGCTTATAACGTTTTGTAAGAATTCTAAATAAGCAACTACTGATGAATGATCTTTTAAATCAATTATTTTCTCTTTTGCATTTATCTTTGTATTATCTTTTTCCATTTTTTCTTCTCCTTTTCTTTCGACAGATTATATCATATTTTCTGTAAATAATCCAGTATTTTCAAAGGATTTTAGCTTTCAAATTTTCGACATTTTTTTACATTTTATTACATTTATAATTTTTTTAAGTTTCTTTTTGAAAACTATTGCTTTTTGTTAACTATTATTATATAATATTTTTGTTAACTTTTTGATTAAACACTCCTCCCACCCATAGGCATACTTGAAAGGAGGTGAAATAAGTAATGGCTGGGAGTATAGAAAAAAGAGGAAAAAATAGTTACAGGCTAACAGTATCTGAAGGATTTGACCTAAGTGGAAAACCTATGATACACAGAAAAACAGTCCACGGAACAAAAAAAGATGCAGAAGTTGAACTAGCAAAATTTGTTACTGAAGTACAAAATGGTTTAGTAATTGATGGTAAATCTCTTAAATTTTCTGAATTTACAGAAATATGGAAAAGAGATTATGGTTCAAAAGAACTTGCTCCATCAACATACAAACGTTATTGCAGAATGTTAGAAAAAAGACTTCTACCCTACTTTGAGCATTTCTATATTAGCAAAATCAAACCAACTGACATTATGAAATTCTATGACTTACTTGAAAAAGATACTCAATTAGTTAGAAAACAAGGCAACAATGGTGCAAAAACTAAAAAGCCCTTATCTGGTAAAACGATTTTAGAGCATCACAGATTATTAAGAGCAATGCTTCACAAAGCAGTTTATTGGCAATTAATAGTGGCGAATCCTGCTGAACGTGTTCAGCCACCTAAAGCTAGAAAACCAAAAAGAAGATCTTATGATGATGAGCAAACTAAAATATTACTAGAAAATTTAGAACTGTTATCTATCGAAGATACTAAATACAAAGTTGCAATCACTCTTACAATATTTACTGGTGTTCGTTTAGGTGAGTTAATGGGACTAGAATGGCAAGATGTTGATTTTAAAAATGGAATAATCAGTATTAATCGTTCTAGTCAATATCTATCAGATATGGGAGTTTTCACAAAAGTTCCTAAAACAGAAAGTTCCATTAGAGAAATTGCAATACCTGAATTTATCATTTCTTTACTTGAGGAATATAAGTTATGGTATGAAGAACAAAAATCGATTTACGGCGAATTATGGGCTAATTCTGATAGGTTATTTGTACAGGCGGATGGCAAACCAATGCACCCTTCTACAATTAGCAAATGGTTTGTTAAATATGTTGGTCAAATAGGATTACCTGTAATTAATTTTCACGGATTAAGACATACAAATGCAAGTTTACTAGTTGCACAAAACATTGACATAGCAGTAATTTCTGCGAGACTAGGTCATGCACAAATAAGCACAACACTTGACTTTTATGTGCATCCACTACTTTCTCATAATAGAAAAGCTGGATATGCACTAGAAAACTTGTTATTACCAACAAGGTCTTAATTTGAACTTTTTTCTGATTTTCACAAATTACAAATTTTCACGATAAAAAATAAAAGGCAACTAAATATATTTTTTAGATTTCCCATTGCCTTTTGTAATGTATAAAAAGTATAAAATTTTAATGAATTTTTATTGATATTTAAGGCATTTGAGGTATTTATTTTACCCAATTTTTACCCAATTTGACATAAGAATGCTATTTAAAAGCATTATTGCAACCATTTTAAAGGCATAAAAAAATGCTCACAGTCGTTGAAACTGTAAGTATTCATTCTTTGGTTGCGGGGGTAAGACTCGAACTTACGACCTTCGGGTTATGAGCTAATAAATTTGGCTTATTTGTATCATCTACTTTTCCTTTACTTCCACTCGGTCTGTATTTTTTTACTATTATTGATTTTAGCCCCATTTTCTTCATTCTTCTTGCTACTCTTTTTTGGCTTGCCCTTATTCCTCTTTTTTCTAGTGCTTTTTGGATTTTGGGCGAACCGTATCTTCCTTTTGAGTTTTCATACTCTTTTAGTATTTCTTTATCTAATTTTTCATTTGCTTCCTTATATCTATTTTCCTTTTTGTTTCTTTGATAATAATACTCAGAATGTGCTATTCTTAGCACTTTACACATTGTTCTAATATCATGTGCTTTTCTATTATTTTCTATAAATTTTACCTTATCTTCTATTTTGGCGTGAATATGGCAATCGCTTTTTTTAGTATTTCTAATTCTTCTTTTAATTTCAAATTTTCTTTTTTAAGTTTCTTCATTTCATGATTGCTTGTACTTTCTCCTGTTTCTGTTTTTATTTTTCCATATTCATTTATCCATCTATAAATTGTTGCATCTACTAAGCCATATTCACGTTTTATTTCACATATTGGTTTCTTGCTTTCATACAATTCCACTATCATCTTTTTAAAATCTTCATCGTATACTTTTCTTTTTGCCATTTCTGACACACTCTCATTAAATGTGTCCATATATCTATTCTAACATCAGTCATTACTTATCTGATACTATCAAATCTATCTATTTCATATCCATTAGAATTTTTTCTTGTCTTTTCTTCATTTGTTGCATAATCAATTACATGATCTAATCTCTTTTGTACTTTCCACATTTTTGTTGTTGCCATTTGCTTTCTCCTCTCATTTAAAAAGGGGATTGGGGATTTTCCCCATTTAGAATCTCGAGCTGACAAAATTCATTGCTTGTTAGGACAATAATGCACTCTTTTTTAGTACTAAAACCATTACTTTTTCTGTCAAATGCACACAATATTTTGAAAAATACTTGGACTTTTATTTTAAAATCCAAGTACTTTTTTCTTTCATTTTCTATTTACTTTTTTATATTTTTGTACTACAATAATTGTATAAAGATTTGGGTTAGTATTTTGGTTTTGTGGCTTATACTAACTCTTTTTCTTTTACCTTTTTTAGTGTTATTCCATAACACATCTGATACAATTTTGATATTATTTCATCTACCAATTATTCATCTTGACTTTGACTAAATCTTTCTATTAATCCATGTTTATCAAACCTTGTTGTAATTATTATTGGTAATCCATTTTCATTTCTATTTTGAATTATTGTATACAATTTTTCTAATGCCCACTGGCTTATTTTTTTGTTCCAAGATCATCAATTATAATCATATCTATATTTGAGTATAACTCTATTAATTCATTTTCTGACTTTGTATTGTCTCTAAATGTTTCCTTAATCATGTCCAATAACATTGTTAATCTTCCCATTAAAACAATCTTATCATTTTCAATTAATTTGTTGGCAATTGATGCTGCTAAATGTGTTTTTCCAACTCCTGACTTGCCCGTTATTATCAGTCCGTCACTTTGTATTTTTTCTATACTTTTATCGGTATAGTCTTTAGCAACTTTTACTGCCATTTCATTCTCCGAATTAATATTAAAATTTTCAAAGTTTTGTTCTTGAAATTTTCCTTCAACATAGTTCTTCTTATAAATTTTATTTATGATATTTTTATAATGTTTTCTTTTTTCTATTTCATATTCTTGCTCATCTACATTATTCCAGTATTCTTGTGCCTCATTGCAATTACATCTTTTGTATTTAATTGCATCTGGAGAAATATTAGCATATAAATAATCCAGTCCTATTATACATGTCTTTGTAAATTATTTTAAATCATTATTAATTTTATGTATTGGAAATTTGTTTTCTTTTAAAATATCTTTTACTGCTCTTGGCAATAGTGGATACTCATCAATTTTATCCATCTCTAGCCATTCATATTGTAAATAATCTTTTCCTTCAATATTTTTCATAGTATATTCTATTTTTTTATCTTCTTCATTTGCAAATTCTATTTTATGCACAAACATTATCTCATGATATTTTGAACCCTTCATTTCAAAAAAATTTTCTATTGTTGATATATAACCTGTTATTTCAACATCTTTTCCTAATTCTTCTTTTATTTCCCTTTTTATTGTATTTGCTGAACTCTCTCCTATTTCAACTCTTCCTCCAATTAAGGCATAATGATCAGAATTAATATTTTTATGAGCCAAAATTTTACCATTGTGAATTATTACTCCTGCTGCTCTTACATTTAACTTATAATCTTCTACATTAATTGTTATATCCATATAAATTTCTTCCCTTATTTTCCCATTATATATTTATATATATAAATATCATAAAATGAAAAAATTTTCTACTTTTTTTATATATTTTTATTAATTTTATTTTGCTTATTTTCTTCAATTGATAATTTTTGCAATCTCATATTATTTATATACATTTTCATAAACATAACCACGTCTTTTTGTAGCTATAACTTCTATATAATTAATATAACCCAAATCCTGCAATACTCTTACACGTGTATTTGGCAAATAGCTATAAAACTTACCAGACATAGTTTTATAGGCATATATATTTGTATTAGACTTTAATACTTTAGTTTTTCCAACTAAATTGTTTAAAGCTACATTGTTATAAACTGTATATGCATATATATTAATGTAAGCATACCTATTGGTTGCTTTTATATATACATAATCTACTGTTGAACTAATATTTTTTAATATTTTTACTGTTGTATTTGGTAAATAAGTATATTTAGTTCCGGTTAAATCAGAATTAGAATATAGAATTGTTGTTGATTTTAGTTTTCTATATTCCCCAACTGTATTTTTTACATAATTATTGTTAGTTGCTTCTATAGAATTACTATTTGTTAAATAGTCACTGCATACCCATTCATTTTCTCCTATTCTACTCCAATTCCCAACTTCTTCATATACAACTACTTTATTTCCATTATACAAACTTCTTATATAACTATAATTAATTCCAGCCCCACTTCTAACATTCAAACTAGAGTTTACCTTTACATATCTTATATATGTGGCTGTTGATATATTTGAATTAGTATTTTCTTTTGTATCTTCTCTATTATTTTCAAAGGCAAAAAATTGCGAATAGTTTGCATATGTTCTAAATGTTTCCTTTTCCACATACACAGTATTCCCTTCTACTGTTGCTTTACCTCTTCTTGTACTTACATTGAATTTTCCTGCATATAAATACGGATCATATATTTTTAATCTATCTCCACTATCACATTGTCCACTTTTATTTGTGTCCTCATAACCGTATATTAGCACAAAATGTCCACCGAGTTGTAAATAATCCACTTCCACATGCTGATATTACCATGTAATTTTGTTCTAATAAATCACACACATCATTTAATTTTTGAACTTCTTTATAATTTATATCAAACACATTGGCTGTCCATCTAAATGCACTCCAATATGTTCCATTGTTAGCACTTCTAAATCCATATTTTACAAATAAATCTGCCATTTGGCTTGGATTTATTGTTCCTTTTATACTTGATACAACCATTGCAGCACTTGTAGGTCCACAACCACTTGTACCTATTGTTTGTGAGCTATTTCCTACACTAGAATACATCTTATTTTTCCATCTAGTATCTATTGGGCTATAATATGTTAATCCTGTATATTGTCCCAATAAAATGTTAGGTAACTCTCTAGAACCATTATATGCTATTTCACCTTGTAATTCAAAGCCTTCATCTTCTACTTCTTGCTTTTCTAGTTCTTGTTCATCTTCTATATAGGCTTCTGGTATTTTTGTGGAACTACAATTATCTTCTATTACATTTTCTACTATATTACTTATTTTATCTATATCTTCTTGGGTATACTTTATTCCCAAAAAGGCGCTTACAAGTATAATTAATATTGTTATTATTGTTATTACTAAGCCTTTTTTGCTCACTTCGAATATCTCCTTCCTATTTTTTATACTAACTCTCTAATATTATTTTATGAAAATTTAATATTCTTGTGAATAACTGTCCTAAAATTGACAAATCATCATAAATAAACTAAAATATAAGAAATTTAGTAGAAAGGATAGATAAAAATGTATAATAAAATTTCTATTGTTGGAGGATCAGGCAGTGGAAAAAGTACTTTATGCAATATTTTATCAAAAGAATTAAATCTACCTGCTATACATTTAGACGCAATAAACTATAATGCAAATTGGGTAGAAGTTGACAAAAACAAAAGAGACCAAATAATTACACAAAAATCGCTAGAAGAAAAATGGATAATTGATGGCAATTATAATAAAACTCTTAAAGACCGCTTCTACAAAGCAGACTTAATAATATGGCTAGACTACTCAACATATATGCAATTAAAAGGAATATTTAAAAGATATTTAAAAACTAAAAATAATGAAAGACCAGAAATACCAGGATGCAAAGAACGATTAACATTTAAATTTGTAAAATATGTAGCAACATATAACAAGAAAAAAAGGCATATAATTGAAGATGCACTAAAAGACATTCCAAAAGAAAAAGTTATAATATTTAAAAAACAAAAAGATCTTAACACTTGGCTAAAAGATTTTACAAAAAATGAAAAAATATTAGATAACATAAACAAAAAAAGCTAGTTGTCACTAGCTTTTTTATTTTCATTTAAATATCTATATATTTCTCCCCAGTTGTATAAAGTCTTAAGATATAAACTATCTTTAGTTTCAGATGAAGGTGCATCTTTTAAATAAATAGAATGAATTTTTTCATTTGAAACACTTTTACAAATATTTAAAGAATCATCAATCATAACAAAAACACCCTCATCTTGACATATCTTAGCCTTGTCTTTAGCCTCAAAGAAATATTTATCAAAAATATCCATATTGGCCTTTTTTAATCTATCATGAGTAATATTAATAACTTCTTTGTCAAATCCTCCTCTGGCAGTTATAATTATTAAAGAATGCCCATCTTTTTTTAACATTTTAAGTACTTCTTTTGCCCCTGGCATAAATGATGTTTCTTTCATAATTTTTCTGCAATATTTATTAAAAAAATCATTTATCTGCTCTTCTGACCAATTAAACCTGTCTTGCAATTTTAATTCATAATTATTTTCTTTACTATTTTGTTTTAATTCAAGCATATCATACAATTCAGAGTAAACTCTAAAAGTTTTTTCTGTATCAAATATTACTCCATCTAAATCTATTCCAATTTTCATAAATTCTCCTACCTTATATTTATTTTATTTAAAAGAAAGCTCTTGTTTTTTTAGAATTTTATCTTTATACGAAATATTTTTCATTCTTGCTTTTAATAGTTTTCTTCTACCATCTGCAGTTTTAGTATATATTAAATCATGTTCTCCAATTTTTTGTCCCCAGTATTTAGAAAAAATTTCTGCATATTCTTTTTTTATAGACAATACTTCTGGCACATTGTAATATTGGTTTATTTCTTTTAAATTGTTAGTTAATTTTGCAATAATATATCTTTGATTCTCTGTTTTGGTAAACACTTCTTCTAAACAGTCTGCAAATAAATTACTTTCTTTTAAAGTACAACCAGTAATTGCACACGTAACATTTTTCTTATTGTCTTTTCTAACTACAATTTTTATTTTAGTCCTTGGTGTACTTATATATTTACATCTATATAACGAATTTAAGACAACTCCTCCTACCGCTTTTAACATATTTTCAGATTTGCTAAATTTATATATTTTATATAATTTTACTCCTAAATAAATTCCAAGTCCTATCTCAGCTACTTTAAATATAAATGGTACTTTTATAAATTTAAAAATAATTGCAAATAATATTAATAAAAATATTGCCCAAATTATTACTAACCTCTTATTAATAAACCATGCACTTTTTATTTTTTCACTATCTTCTAGCTGAACCTTTGTTGCCATACCATCATTTTGCTTTTCTAAAGCATTTTGCCATGAATTAAACATAGTTTGTCTATTTTGTGATTTTTGTTTCATTTGTTCATTTAATTTTAATATGTTCTCTTTTGTAAAATTAGTATCATTTATCCCTAATCTTTCTATTCCATTTTCAACTATATTATTTTCATAATTTAATCCAACAAATGATGTAAATCTTCTTTTTAGCATTTCATAGTCTGCATTTTCTACATTATTATTTTCATTATCTGCAACACACACTAAGTGCCATATATTTGCTGTTTTATTTGGATTTTTATTTACTCTTATTGCACGACCTCTCATTTGATTAGAAAGCATAAATGATCCAACAAAACTTGCTAACACTAATGTGTTTATACTTGGCTCGTCCCAACCTTCCCCAAGCAATGATTTTGTTCCTATTATTACTTTAATTTGACCAACAGAAAATAATTTTGAAATTAAAGACATTACTTTATTTCTTATTCCTCCTGGCACTTTTACTATTGAATAATTTTCATTTATTTTTAATGGTTCAAATTTTAATTTATTTACATCAACCCCATTTTCATAACACAATCCATATAAATTTTCTTGTTTTTCTTTTGGAATAATAAACATACTTCCTGTTAAAACTGCCATATTTATATTAGAAAATTTTTTTGTTAATTCTATAAATATAGGCATAACACCTAATTTATTTATTTCCATTTTTTCATCTTCCAAATATTCTTTTCGAATATAATCTGTAAGCACTACCATTCTTAAGTCTTCTTTTAAGTTTTCTTTTTCTATATCTAAAATCTCACAAATACTATTTATTTTTCCTATACTATTTAAAAAATATTTTTGCATTGTTTCATTATTTGAAAATGATAGACTTCCTTTTTCGATTGCACCTATTTTATTTAATTTAGCCTCTACATCAGATATTGTCTCTTCATATTTTTCATAATTTTTTCTATCTGTTATAATTACATTTTTTAATAAAATTTCTAACCAATTATTATTCAAAGCAGGTATTTTTGTTATGTCTCCTAATATTTCCAAATTATCTTTATTTATTTTTATATTTTTGCTATTTAAATAAATAATCATACTACTATAATATTCAACATTATTAAGTAATTCTTCTTGATAATCATATGGTGATAAAATATATTTGTGATTTTTTATTGCTTCTGTAAAATTATCGTTCTGTTTTATTTCCTCAATTATATTTTTTAATTTTTCACTATATTGATTAATTTGATCTAATTCTTCATTTGTTGGTTCATTAAAATAAATATAATCTTGATGTGGACACAGATTTTTTGCTTTTACAAGTTCTGGAACTGTTATTTCTGCATCTATTTCGCCACATAATGATACATATTTTTTCCATTCTGAAAATTCACTATCATATGGAGGTGTTGCTGTTAATGCAATAATTTTAGAATTTTCTAATTGTTCTACCACTTTTTTTAGGCTATCCCACCATTGACTTTTCAAATGATGTGCTTCATCTAAAACTATTGTTGATATTCCTTTATTCTTTAGTTCCTGAACTATATCATAATTTTTTATATTTTCTGTTGTTATTTCTATTTTTTCCTCTTCTATAATATCATCTGTTTCTTCATTCTCATCTTTTACTTTTTTCTTTTTATATGCATAATGAAGTGCTTGATATGTAACAACATTAAAAAATTTTAAATCATAAATATTTGTACTTATCCAATCAGGTATTTTTTCATAATTTGTAAATGATGATACAAATCTATCTACCCATTGATTTTTTATAGTTACTGTTGGCGCAAAAATAATTACTGGATTTTTTAAATACCTTGCAAGTTCTAGTCCTAATATTGTCTTACCAGATCCTGGTGCTGCAACAATATGAACTTTTTTATCTTCTATATATTTTTCTACTTGATTTAATACTTTTTGTTGGTATGGTCTCCATGGATATTTAAATTTTATATCTTTATTAAACATCTTTTTTAGTCTCCTTTTTAGTCTTTATTGAAATTACAGATACAAATATTCCACTTAATAATACATACAAATAAAAACTTACTCCTCTATTTAATAACATTGCACTACTAATTATTTCATTTGGAAATACTCCATTAAATAATGATAAAAATCCACCTTCTGTTACCCCAACTGCACCTGGTGATGGAATTCCAGAAACTGTTGCATATAATACAGATTGTAGAGTTATTAATTGAAATGCATTATACCCATTTAAACCAAATGCACAATAAATTAAATATGTTATACTATAATAAAATAAAACCTGTATAAATGTTGTTACTAATGTTTTTAACATTAATATTCTATGTTCTTTAAAATATTTAGCACTTCCATGATATTTTGTAAGTTCACTTTCAAGTTTCTCTACCTTGTTTTCTAGATTTTTTATTTTTAATTTTTTTAAAATTTTTTCTGCAAATCTAATTAATGCTGCAGATAATTTTTTTGAAAATATTCCTATAAGTAATAATGCTAGTGCTGACATATTTAAACTAACACCAATTATAAAAAAACAAACTAGCCCACTATTCAAATGACTTGTATTTAAAAATACACTAATAAATGCAAATGTAAGTGTTATTATTTGAAAACTGCATAAATTTACAAGTAAAGCTAGCGTAGAATTTGCAACAGATATTTTGTCTTTGTGCATGTAATATATTTGCATTGGTTGCCCTCCACTTGCGGCTGGTGTAATTGCACTAAAAAAGAAACCAATTAATGCATATTTAAAATTTTTAAATATATTACTTTTTTCTCCTAGGGCTTTTAAAGTTCTTCCTAAATTAACTGATTCTAAAATAAGATAAACTGCCATAAAAATAATTGCAATTAAAACAAATTTTAAGTCTACTGTTTTTATTATATTAAATATGTTTCCAACATCTTGGTCTTTTAGAATTATATAAAATGTTAATGCTATTAATAAAATAAATAATAACAAATTTTTTATCATCTTTTTTGATTTTTCCATTTTCTCACCTGCTATAAGATTTTTGTATTATTATATTATCAAAAAATTATTACATTTACAACTTTTTATATAGAAATTATTAGTAATAATTTGTAAAATTTCACATATAATACTAAAGACTTAAAATATTTTAGTTTAATTATAAAATTAAAAATTATACAATTTGTGGAATTTGGCTAAAAAGTATTGACATTAAACCTCTTCCGGTGTATAATAAAAAAAGTTCATACATCGCGGGGTGGAGCAGTTGGCAGCTCGTTGGGCTCATAACCCAAAGGTCGTAAGTTCGAGTCTTACCCCCGCAACCAAATTAAACACTAGTTCTAACTAGTGTTTTTTTATGTCTATTTAATGTCCAAAATGTAAATTATAATAAATTTATTAAACAAATATTTACATTTTAATTTTTACATGCTATAAATAATTCATATTATTTCAATTTTTATTTCTAAATTTTATTCTAAAAAAATCCAAAATAAAAAATTAAATAAAGGAGGTATTTTTTGTTATCCATTGTAAAAAGCATGTCACTCATTGGGCTTGATGGTTATTTAATAAATGTCGAGGTTGATGTTTCTCCAGGTATGCCATGTTTTGAAATTGTTGGCTTGCCAGACACAAGTGTAAAAGAATCTAAAGAAAGAGTAAAAACAGCAATTAAAAATTCTAATTTAGATTTACTTAGTAAAAAAATAATTATAAATTTATCACCTGCAAATACAAAAAAAGAAGGTTCAATGTTCGATTTACCAATTGCAATAGGTGTATTAATTTCCAACCAAAATATAAAAAGTAAATTTATTAAAGAAATATTGCAAAAAACTATTTTTATAGGAGAATTATCTTTAGATGGAAATATTAATAAAGTTAATGGAATATTACCAATTTGCATAGAGGCCAAAAAATTGGGAATAAACAATATTGTTTTACCTTTTGAAAACGCAAAAGAAGCATCAATTATTGATGGCATTTCAATCTTTCCTGCTCGTAATTTATTAGATGTTATTTCATTTTTTTACAGTAATTTAAAATTCGAAATAAATCCCCAAAATATTAACAATTTTGAAATTAATTCAAACTATAATATAGATTTTTCTGAAGTTAAAGGACAAGAAAATGTTAAAAGAGCTTTAGAAATATCTGCAGCTGGCAACCATAATTGTTTATTAATAGGAAGTCCCGGAACTGGTAAAACCATGATTGCCAAAAGACTTCCAACTATTCTTCCATCTATGACTTTTGAAGAATCATTAGAAGTAACAAAAATTCATAGTATTTCTGGCACTTTATCAAATAAAACTCCTTTAATAGTAACAAGGCCCTTTAGAAATCCCCATCATACTATATCTCCTACTTCTTTAGTTGGTGGTGGAAGAATTCCAAAACCTGGTGAAATTAGTCTTGCACATTATGGTGTTTTATTTTTAGATGAACTTCCAGAATTTAATAAAAGTACATTAGAAATGCTTAGAATTCCTTTAGAAGATAAAAAAGTCACAATAAGTAGAGTAAATGCAACAGTTAATTTTCCATGTAATTTTATGCTTATTGCTAGTATGAATCCTTGTCCTTGTGGTTATTTTGGGTCTCAAGAAAAAAATTGTACATGTAGTGATGAGCAAATTAAAAAATATATAAATAAAATTAGTGGTCCATTACTAGACAGGATTGATTTACATATTGAAGTTAATCAAGTCAAATATCAAAATTTAAATACTAATAATTCTTTATCATCTTCACAAATAAAAAAAAGAGTAAATTTTGCGCGAAATTTACAATATATGCGTTACAAAAAATATGGTATATTTTCTAATTCTGACTTAACACCAAAGTTAATAGAAAAATATTGTGTATTAAATAAAAATAGTAAAAAAATTTTAAAATCGGCTTTTGAAAAATTCAATTTAAGTGTTAGAGCATATACAAAAATATTAAAGGTCGCAAGAACAATTGCGGATTTAGATGGTGCACAAGATATTGAAACTTGTCATATTGCAGAAGCAATTCAATATAGAAATTTAGACAGAAAATATTGGGGATATTAATATAGAAAGGATTGATTTTATGAAAATTATTGATTACAACTCTAACTTTTATCCATCTTCATTAAAAAAAATTAAAAATCCACCCCAAAAATTATATGCTATTGGAAATGTAAACCTATTAAATACTACTTGTTTTTCTATTGTTGGATCAAGAGTGTGTTCTAAATATGGTATGGAAATGGCAAAATTCTTTTCTAAAGAACTTTCCTTTCAAAATTTAACTATTGTTAGTGGTATGGCTTTAGGAATTGATGCAATTTCACATCATTCTACATTAAATGTGGGAGGATACACAATTGCCGTTTTGGGTTGTGGTTTTAATAAAATATTTCCAGAAGAAAATATTGGTTTATATAATAAAATTATAGAAAATAATGGACTTGTTATTAGCGAATATTGTCCAGATGAAGAAGCATGCTCAAAAAACTTTTTAGCAAGAAACAGAATTGTAAGTGGTCTTTCTATTGGACTTTTAGTTGTAGAAGCAGCTTCCAGAAGTGGCACAAGCGTTACTGCAAAACTTGCAAAAGAACAAGGAAAAAAAGTATTTTGTATTCCTCATAATATTGGCGATAAATATGGAGTTGGAATTAATAGATTAATAAAAAATGGAGCGATTGTTATAACTTCACCAGAAGAAATAATTAATTCATTTAATTTTTTAAATTATAAGGCTTGTGAAGAAAAAAATGTATTTTCCCCTACAAAGAAAAACATTCCAAAACAGTATGAAGAAATATATAATATATTAATTGGTCCACCACAAAACTTAAGCCAAATATGTGAAAAAATTAATAAACCTATACAATTTATTAATAACGCGATTTTTATGCTTGAATTAAATGGCAATATTATTAAAACAAAAGAAGGATATCAAGCAAATGTATTTTAAACAATCAATTGGAAAATTAGGTGAAGATATTGCTTGTTTATATTTAGAAAAAAATAATTATAAAATAATTAAAAGAAATTTTAGATGTAAACAAGGTGAATTAGATATTATAGCATTTAATTTAAAAAAAGAATTAATTTTTATAGAAGTAAAAACAAGAAATAATATTAATTATGGTTTTGCATGTGAAGCTGTAAATAAATATAAAAAAAGGCATATTTATAATTGTGCAAAATATTATTTATTTTTAAATAATTTTAATAATATTAATATTAGATTTGATATTATTGAAATATATTTTAAAAATAATAAAACATATTTAAATCATATAAAACAAGCTTTTTAAAAAAATAAATTATATCTAAAAAATTAGATATAATTTATTTTTTTATTTTATCGTTATTAAATTTTTTATATTATTAAATTTATTTTCTCCTATTCCATTTACATTTTTTATATCATTTATACTTTTAAATTTTCCATGTTCATTTCTGTAATTAATTATTTTTATAGCAATTGAAGGTCCAATTCCTGGCAATGTTTCTAACTGACTTTGTGTTGCATTATTTATATTTATTATATTATCTTTTTTATTATTTTCTTTTATATTATTTTCAACAATTACATTTGAATTTTCATTATTATTTTCCTTTTTTTCATTTTTATTTGGTATAGTAATTTTCATCCCGTCTTCTAATATATATGCCAAATTAATTTGTGATATATCTGCATCATTATTTAAACCTCCTGCCATTTCAATAGCATCTGCAATTCTACTATTTTTATTTAATTCTATTACACCTTCTTTATTTACACAGCCACAAATATGTACAACTATTTTTTCTTCATTTAATTGTTTATTTTCTTCTTCTATTTGCATTTCATTATTATTAATGTTTTCTAATTCTTCATCATATGGAATTAGTTCTTTTTTCTCATTTGCATATATACAATATACTATGGCCGTAACAATTATAATAAATATTATAATAATTATTATCTTTTGTTTTCTATTTAATTTATTCAATAAAATCACTCCTTTTTTATAAACAAAATATGACAAAAAATTTAAAAAAATATTGTTTTTTTTATAAAAATAATATATATTATTTTATATACTAATTTAGGAGAAAAAAATGAAAATTAAGAAATTTTTTATAACATTATTTATTTTAATATTAATTATATATACAATGCCAATATCCTTTGCATCCGTAAATGAATCAGATTTAGACATTACTTCTGAAGCTGCACTTTTAATAGATAATAATACAGGAAAAATTTTATATGGAAAAAATGAAAATGAAAAAAAATATCCAGCAAGTATTACAAAAATATTAACTGCAATTTTAACAATTGAAAATTGCGATTTAAATGATAAAGTAACTGTTGATTATGATTCAATAGCAATTGTTCCATCTGGTTATTCTGTGGCTGCTTTGCAAGTTGGAGAAGAATTAACTGTAGAAGAACTACTTAAAGTTTTACTTGTACACTCTGCAAATGATGCGGCTAATGTATTGGCAGTACATGTTGGAGGTTCAATAGATAGTTTTGCAAGCATGATGAATAGTAAAGCTCAAGAGCTTGGATGTAAAAACTCACACTTTGTAAATCCAAGTGGAAAACATGAACAAGACCATTACTCAACAGCAACAGATATAGCTACAATTATGAAATACTGTATGCAAAACCCAACTTTTAAAAGCATAGCTTCCAGCAAGTCTTGTATTATTCCAGCAACTAATAAATATGAACAAAGAGTATATACAAATACTAATGAATTATTAACAGTAGACACAAGGGAAATTGAAAGTAATTATTATTATAAATATGCAATCGCGGGTAAAACAGGTTATACAACAGAAGCTAAAAACTGTTTAGTATCTGTTGCAAAAAAAGATGATTTGGAATTAATATGTGTTGTTTTAGGTGCTGGCAAAACTAAAAATGGTTTAAGTGCTAGATTTATTGAAACAAAAAAATTATATGAATACGGATTTAATACATACACAATTGCAAAATTAAGAGAACAAAATGCAATAGCAAAACATGTAGAAATTGACAATGCTACTAAAGAAACAAAAGATTTGGATTTATTAATTTCCAAAGATATTATTGTTTTAATTAAACAAAAAGATTTAAATAAAGAAATTGAACCAGTAATAACATTAGATGAAAATCTATCAGCACCAATTGCTTTAGGTCAAAAAGTAGGAACAATAACATATAATATTGAAGGCATAGAATATAGTGCAGATTTACTTGCATCACATGAAGTTAAAAAATCTAGTTTATTATTTTATATTATTCAAATTATTTTAATTGTATTTATTCTATTTATATTATATAAATTATTTTATAAAAAAAATAATAATAAAAGAAAAAAATTAAAATCTAAAAATGTTAATTATTATTATAAATTATAAAATAAAAAAGGGACTATTTTATATAAAATTTAGCCCCTTTTTTTTAACCATTAAAATCTGTACCTAATATAATTTTTACATCATATGTATCATTTTTGGTTGTATTTGTTTTTATAATTCCTTTTTGTAAATTTTCTTTTATTCCGCTTATTTCTTCATCACTTACATTTGTTTGATTTATTATTATTGTTTTTTCTGTTTTATTTGTTTTAGTTGTTTTTATTGTATACCCCAAACTTGTAAGTCCTTGCTTTGCAATTTCAAGTTTATTATCATCATCTGTTCCATTTAGTATAAGTATATTTAATTTACTTAAACTTGTTTCTTCCCCATTTTCTGAAACATCTCTATGGTAAAATAATTCTTGTACTAATTTTTTTGTTTTTTGTTTATCATGAACAAATACCCATGTACCACTTGTATTTTTATTGGTATTTGTTCCTGGTAATACATCTGTCAACATATCTTCTGTATTAAATTCTACAGCATATGGAACATAATCTTTTGCTACATCAAAATTTACATTTGTTATTAAACATTCTGAAGCAATGTCTAATATTTCATTTATTTTCCAAATATTATCTGCTCTTAAAGTTTGTTTTAAAACTTGCATAATAAATTCTCTTTGTGTTCTCATTCTTCCTGTATCGTTATCTCCATATTCTTCTGGGTAACTTGTTCCATCATTATTATGTCTAAATCTTACAATCTGTTCTGCTTTATCACCATCTAAAACTTGTTCTCCTTGTTTTAAATGTATGTGCAAGTCTTGAGATGTATCATCATAGTTCATATCCATTGGAACATTAAATGTTACCCCTCCTACTACATCAACTAATTTAATTAAAGCCTCAGTTTTTACAACTATATAATACTGAATATTTAATCCTGTTATCTCATTTACAGCCTCTAATGTCTCATCTGCTCTGTGTTTTCTACTATATAATGCATTTATTTTTTCATATGCAGTTGCTTTGGCAGAATTTCTGCCTGTATATGTATCTCTTGGAATAGATAACAATGTAGCTTTTTGAGTATTAGGATTATATGATGCAATCATAATTGTATCTGTTAAATCAACCCCATCTTGATCTGTACTTATCCCTAGTATTAAACATCTAAATTCTCCTAAGTTTTTTCTGGTGTTTTCATCATGGCCCGCAATAGTTGCAAGCATTCCACTTAATCCTCCACCATTTTTTTCTGACTTATAGAAAAACCACCCTAAAAGTATTGCTAATAATAGTAGTATTACTAATAAAATTTTTTTCCATAACTTCATTTTTTTCTTTTTTCTTTTTTTATTTTTTATATTTTTTGCATTTGTTGGCTTTTTTTTCAAAATAATTCACTCCCAAAATTTTGATGCTTTTAGTATAGCAAAATATAATAAAAAAATCAATAAAAATGCTTATATTTATAAACAAATATAAGCATTTTTTATTTTAAAATAACATATTTAATACATTGTTTTCATACATCATTTTTCCAAGAGTTGATTCATTTATAGATTTATGTAATTTATTATTTTGATTTATTTGTCCAGCAAATCCTATTAATAGTAAAGCAATATAAACAATAATTATTCCTCTTAGTAATCCATAAATCAAACCTCCGGCTTTATTAAATTGATTAATAATTGGTAATTTTGCAATTTTATTTGCAATTACAGTTACAAATCTTAATAAGAATTTTATGATTAAAAATAAAATAATTATTACTCCTGTATTTACAATTTGAATTGATAATTCTCTTGCCTTTACATCAAGTACTCCGTCTTTTGCAAAATCAATGACCTCGTTTGATAAGTCAGACTCCTCCTCTTGTCTTATTACATCTGTTGCCTTTTCTAAAATTGCATTTTGTATTGTTTCATCAATACTTGTTGTATTTATTATTAAATTTGAAACTGGCTTATATAATAAAAGTGTTATTACAATAGATATTACAACAGCACATAATTTTATTGCCAATGCTACAAGCCCTTTTTTATATGCCAAATATGTAGACAATGCTACTATTGCTATAATTATTAAATCAACAATTACTCCCATTTTTACCTCCCTATAAATTTATTATTTCTATTCTATCTCTATATATAATTCCAGCAATAGAATTAGACACCACCATATTAGTTATTTCTTGATTTGCTATATATCGTTTTACTAAATCACCATTTGTATTAATAAACTCTACTTCTACCCCAAGATTAAGTGCAATTATATTTTCAAATGTATATATTTCTTTTGTTACATCTTCTACCATATATGTTTTTTGACTTTTGTTATCTATATTTGTAATATTTACAATAGAGTCTGCTGTAAATAACCCTGAAGATTTTTCTTCAATGTTTACAATATTATTATTTAATTGAATTGATGAAAAAGTTATTTTTTTATTATCATTATTTATAAGCTCTTCATCTTTATCATTTGCAATTAAATGAATTGAGTCATCATACATGCAAATAAGTCTATCTTTATCTTGATATTTAATATTTGTAATTAAACTTCCACTTGGACCTTGATATGTTTTTTGTGAACTATCAGATGAATCATTTTTAGTTTGTTCAATTGATATTATTTTAACATTAGATTGAACTACTGTTCCAGATGTATCAATTTCAGCCAATGCTAAATATTTATTATCATTTGAAATACTTACATCTGTAAGTCTTGTACTTGATAAATATTTATTAAATAAATTATTTCCCGAATTATCATACATAGCAATTACTGACTTATAACTTGTTCCTGTAATTACAACTGCAACATAGCCATTTTTATTTATATGTATTTGAGATATGTTACCTTCAATTGAAGTTTCCCATGCTATTTTTTTATCTTCAATAATATATAATTTTTGTCCTCCATTTTCAGCAATTGCAATAAATCTGTTGCTTGTTTTAAAAATTGGATTTGTTATTTCAATATTTAAATTTGTTTCTTCATTCCCAAACTCATTATAAATTTTAAATTGATTTTTATTTAAGACACCTATTTTTTTATTAAATGCACATATTTTAGAATTTTCATTTTCTAATTCTATTGTATTAGTATTTGCTTGCATTACTTCTTTATTAAAAATATTTTTGTCCATCCAATTTTTAAATTGTTTATTATTATTATAAATAATAGCAATAATTATTATAGATATTAAAAGTATTAAAATTATTATAAGTACTGCTAACTTTTTTTTATTTAATTTCTTTTTTTGTGGAGTTTCCCAAAATTCATTCATAAAAAAATCTCCTTATCATTTGTTATATCTTTTATATCAGTTTTTGTTTAATTTTTCAATATATTTTTATAATTTCATTTATTTTTAAATAATATAATTATCTGTATAATACCAAAAAATCCAAAAATAGGATATAATAAATTAACTAAATTTGAAAAACCTAATTTAGAAACTGCAACACCAGTTATACACATAATTTGCGCAATTTGTTGATAACTCTTCCTATTTTTAGTTACATTTTGCAAAAAACTTGCTCCTAAAGAAACAGCAGTTGTAAAAATAGAAGATAAAACAATAATTCCATATATATTTTTTAATGACGGAAATATATTCTTTACAACATACACAATTGGCATTTGAATATTTTTTATATCACCATTAATTCTTGTTAAAACTAAAAATAAAAAAATTGATAATATTAAAATTATTAATGTTGAAATTATAGAAACATATTTAAATTCTTTTTTATTATTTAAATATTTATTAATTGCAATTAATGCTGGAATTAATAAAATGCTATTATAACTTGAATAAATAATACTACTTATTAGCCAATTAAAATTATTATATGGTATTATATTTATAAAATTAATATCTTTTAAATTTAAAATTCCAATAATTAGCATAAAAATAATTAACATCGGAGTTATAAATTCATTAACTTTTACAAACCCATCTGTTCCAATTCTAAAAACTATATATAAAATAATGGAAATTATTATACTTCCTATTAATGAATTAATACCAATAGATTGCTGAAAATATGCTCCAAATCCTGCAATCATTATAAAAAAAGCAACAATAATAAATATATTTACAATAATATTTATTATATTTTTTATATTAAAATATTTATTTTTAGGATTTATTTTTATAATTATATTTAAAAATTCTTTGTAATTTTTTATTTTATATTTATTTATAATTTTTAATGAAACATAAATAATTATTCCCATTAAAATATTTGATACAAATAGCCCCGCAATTCCTTCTAATCCATAAGAAAAAAAGAATATATACATTTCTTGTCCAGAAGCAAAACCTGCACCTATTAATGTTCCTATTATTACAAAAACTATTTTTAAAATATTTTTCATAAAAAAACCCCCATAATATTGTTATGGGAGTTTTTTTATTTTATTCTATTTTTTTCTTCTTCTAATTATCCATACTATAATACCTGCAATTATAATTAATGCTGGAACTACAAATATAATACATTTAATAATTGTATCTTCTTGCTCAGTTGCTCTGTATGAAACTGTTCCTGTATTTTTTCTAGCTGTTATATCTTCTTGTCTATCTACTAAATATGCTATAGAATTTAGTACTAAATCCTTGTTATTGGCAAGTTGGAATACAGTAACTTGACTATAATTACTAACTGGGTAATCTGTTGTAAAATTGTTTTCTCCGTAAATTACCATTTTAGATTTTACAGCTTTTGTACCATTTTCTTCATTTGCCTCTGTTATTGTTTTTTCTAGTTCTGCACCAACTAAAAATTTTCCTGCAACATCAGAACTTGATTTTTCATCTGTTTGAATTTTAAAATTATTTCTAAAATATGATTTTTCACTTGCATTTAATAATTCAGTTTTATTTACTTTTAAATTTTCTAATTCTTCTTCACTTACTAGGTTTATTTTTGTTGCATTTATAAATCTAACCCCTGAATCTTTTGCAATATCCTTAGTTATTGTTGAATATAAAGCATCTGGTTTTATAATATCTGGACTTCCTTGCAACATTTTGCTACTATCTGTTTCTCTTATTATTCCTATTTCAAATGGTTTAACTCCATATAATGCTAATATTTTATTAACATTTGGGAAGTTTTGTTCTGATGTAACAGCACTATTAAGCCATAATATATTTCTTCCAGAATTTATATAATCTATTATTGCATTTGCAGCTATTTCATCAAAATCTTTTTTTGGTGTACATATTATTAATGTATCACAATCATCTGGTATTTTTCCTGTTGATAAAACATCTAATGTGTCAACTTCCGTAACTTCATTTGATAAATAAATTCCTAAATATGTCATATTATTTGATAATTTATAATCTGAATACCCCTCTAAAAAGTATACCTTTGGTACTTTATCTGTTGCAACTGCTATTATTGAACTTGTTAATTTTTGTTCTGCAATACTTATTGTTTCATATGTAGTTGTATCATATGTAACTAAATCGCTTGATGTTAAAACTTTTGATTTATCTCCACATTCAACTATTATTCCTTCACTTCCAGATTCAATTCCATATTTTTCAACTAAATCTGGTCTTGTAGTTGCATCTACAGCCTCTGCATTTATTTTTTCATTTACCTTTTTGTATTGTTTTGCCAAATCTACAGTAGAATCACTATCTGTGTAACCTACAAAATATAAGTTTATATCTTTATCTATATTTTTTACTTTTTCTTTACTTTCATCTGTTAATGTATATAATTTTTCTTGGCTTAAATCAATTGGCGTTAATTCTAAGCTTTGCATCCACATATTCAAAGCTATAAATACTAATATAATAATTAATACTAAAGCTAATGTTGTTGTACCATTAATTAACCATTTCTTCTTTATAATTTGTAAAAATTTATTTTCTTTTTGGTCTTTTTCCTTTTTTTCTTTAATTTTTTTCTCTTTCAATTTTATCTTTCCTCCTATCTCACGCTTTTTCTTCTTTGCATTACAATTGCTGTTAATAATATGCATGCAACTGTAAATGATATAAATGTTACTGTGTCAGCTATATCAATTTGTCCTTGTGGGAATTTAGAAAACATATTAATTAATGAAAAATTTGTAAATACTGTGCTAAATTGTGGTAAAAACCATGTTAATATAAAAAATCCTATTGTAATAACACCTGCTATTATTTGGTTTTCTGTAATACTTGATGCCAACATTCCAAAAGAAATATATGACATTGCAAGTAATAAGAATCCAAGCATTGTTGCTAAAGCTGTTGTTATATGTGGCACTCCATAATAGCACAAAATACCAAAATACATAAATGTACAAAGTTCTGTTATTATAACTATTAATGTTGCTGCTATAAATTTTCCAAGTATAACCTTGGTAATGCTAAGTGGTGATGTTAATAATAATTGCTCTGTCCCTGTTTTTCTTTCTTCTGCAAATGTTCTCATTGTAAGGATTGGTACAATAAACGTTAATATTGTTGCACCAGAATAAAATATATATTCAAAATTAGTACTTCCATAATTAATTACATCTGTATAAAAAAATATACTAAACATTATTAAAAATAATCCTATAAATACATACCCTATTGGTGATAAGAAATATGATTTAAATTCTTTTTTTATTACTGCAAACATTATTTTTTACCTCCTTCTATTAATTCTATAAATGCATCTTCCAATGTTACATCTTGTTTTTTCATTTCATATATTGTTATATTTTCTTTTGCAAATTCAGCAAATATAGTTTTTCTTAAGTCTTTTTCTCCTTCTGATTCTATACAATAATGTTTAGTTCCATCATCATTTGTTGCAACTAATTTAATATCTTTTATTCCTTCTATTTTATCTTTTACAGTTTCTATTTTGTTTTCTGGGTCCTCTATTGTTACATATATATTATTATTTTTAGATACTGCATTTTCTAGATTTTGTGGAGTATCTATTGCAACTATTTTTCCCTTATTTATAATTATAACTTTATTACATATTTGGCTTACTTCTGATAATATATGTGAACTAAGAATTACAGTATGTGTCTTTCCAAGTTTTTTTATTAATTCTCTAATTTCTGTTATTTGTTTTGGATCTAATCCGACAGTTGGTTCATCTAAAATTAATATTTTAGGTTTTCCAACTAAAGCACCTGCCATACTTACCCTTTGTTTATACCCTCTAGATAAATTTTTTATTAATTTCTTTTCTACATCTTTTAGTCCTGTTTCTTCTATTGTTTTTTCAATTTGTTCTTTTCTTATTTTTCTATCTACTTTTTTTATTTGAGCCATATATGATACAAATTCTTTTACTGTTAAGTCTGTATATAATGGAACACCTTCTGGCATATACCCTATTTCCTTTTTAGCTTTTTTTGGTTTTTTTAACATATCATATCCATCAATTATGATTTCTCCTTCAGTTTGTTCAATAAAACCTGTTATCATATTCATTGTTGTACTTTTTCCAGCTCCATTTGGCCCAAGTAGCCCTATAATTTCACCTTCTTTAATATTAAAACTTATATTGTCTACGGCAACAAAGTTTCCATATTTTTTTGTAACATTTTTTACTTCTATCACAAAAATTCCTCCCTCATTTTAAGTTACAAAAAATATATCACTTTATTTTTTTATTGTAAAGCAATTCACAAAAAATTCACAAACTTATATTTCCGTATGTTTTTTTAAATTAAAAAATATTATAGCATATTAATTTAATAAAAGAATATTTATTAAAAAAAGGAGAATTTTAAAATGTTTTATGCTTTTTTAATTAGTTTTTTTATAGTTTTTTGTGCAGAGCTTGGAGATAAAACACAACTTTTAGTATTATCTTTTTCCACCAAAAGTAAAGTATCTTCCATTCTTGTAGGCGTAGGGGTTGGCACATTTTTAAGTCATGGTCTTGCTATTTTATTTGGCAGTGTTTTAGGAAATTTTGATGATGCAAATTTAAAATTTTATTTAGATATAATTACATATTCTTCATTTCTTTTATTTGGAATTATTGGATTTATTCCTAAAAAAAATAAAAGCGAAAATAATAGAAAAGCACGATTTTTACAGTCATTACTTAATTTAAATTTAAATTATGTTTTATTAGTTGCACTATGTATTTTTGTTGGTGAATTTGGTGATAAAACCTTTTTAGCCTCCCTTGGTTTAGGTCTTCAATACCCTAATTATAAAATTGCATTAATTTTAGGATCTATTTTAGGAATGGTTTTAAGTAATTTAATTGCTATAATTGTTGGTAAATGGTTAAGTCTTAAACTAAAAGAAGGCACAATAGAATGGCTTTCAAATATTTTATTTATTATTTTCGGCTGCCTTGGTTTTGCAAGCATAATTTTTTAGTAATTTTTAGTCATTTTTTCTTGACATTGCTCTTATTATGTGATATTATAATTAATGTCATTTAATAAATGAGTCAGTAGCTCAGTTGGATAGAGCATTTGCCTTCTAAGCAAAGGGTCGGGGGTTCGAATCCCTTCTGGCTCACCATAACAGTCTTAAAAAACATTACTAATTTTATTTAGTAATGTTTTTTCATTTACTCTATTATTGTAATTTATTTTTTATATATGCTGTTATTTTTCAACTATTATATATCATATTTTATTCATTCCAAAAAGCTTTATAAGTCCTAAAAGCTTCATAAATATCAAATTTACTTGTAACTTCATAAGGAGAATGCATTGAAAGAAGTGGAACACCACAATCTATAACATCTACACCTTTATTAGCTAGAATATAGGCAATTGTTCCTCCACCGCCAATATCAACTTTTCCAAGTTCAGCTAATTGATATTTTATATCATATTTTTCTAATAAATTTCTAATCCAAGCAACATATTCTGCATTAGCATCAGAAGCTCCAGATTTTCCTCTTGCACCAGTATATTTATTTAAACTAATACCTTTTCCAAGTAAACCTGCATTTGTTTTGTCAGAAACAGATGCATAAATTGGATCAAATCCTGCATCAACATCAGATGATAACATTTTTGAATAACAAAATACTTTATCTAATAAGTTAACCCTATTTTCTCCTGTTTTATTTAATAATTCAGAAATAAAGTAATCAAACATATGTGATTCCATACCAGTATTTCCCATACTTCCAATTTCCTCTTTATCTGCCAAAATACAAACAGCAGTATTTTTTACATTTTCTAAATTCATCATTGCAGCAAATGAAGCATAAGCACATATTTTATCATCTTGTCCATATGCTGCAACCATACTACTATCAAATCCTAAACTTCTAGCTTTAAATGCTGGTACCAATTCTAATTCTGAACTTAATAAATCAGCCTCAACAATGCCATATTTTTGATTTAATATATTTAAAATATTTAATTTAACTTTTTCGCTTATTTTTTCTCCATCAAAAGGAATGCTTCCAATTAATAAATTTAAATCTTCTCCGTCTATTCCATTTTTTAATTTTTTCTCCATTTGGTCCATAGCTAAATGTGGTAATAAATCTGTTATTGTAAATATTGGATCACTTTCATTTTCCCCAATATTAACTTCTATTTTCTCTCCATTTGGTTTTACAATTACGCCATGAATGCTAAGTGGAATAGTAGTCCATTGATATTTCTTTATTCCTCCATAATAATGTGTTTTAAAATAAGCAAAACCTGTATCTTCATATAATGGATTTGGCTTTAAGTCAAGTCTTGGTGAATCAACATGTGAACCTATTATATGAAGTCCTGTTTCCATTTTTTCTTGACCAATTATTGCTAAATACATGCTTTTATTTCTATTTATAAAATAAACTCTATCACCTGCATTTAAAGTATCATATTCAGATAAATCTTTGAAACCATTTAAATCAGCTATTTTTTTTGCTTCTTTAACAAATTCTCTTTCTGTTTTTGCCTTATTTAAAAAGTCCATATAATCTTTACAAAAATTAAATATTTTCTCTTTTCTTCTAGTATCAAGGTTTTCCCAACCTACCTTTTTCTTATTAAATAATTTTTCCTTTAATTCCTCTTCCATAATATCCTCCTTTGTTAATTTTTCTTAGTATATCACTTTAAAATTTATTTTACTAGTTTTTTTCTAATTTATTCTTAAAATTTGGTTATACTATTTTTATAATATAAAAAAGGAGAAATTTATTTTGAATTCTTTATGGCTAGATTTAACAAATAAATTAAATAATTTTCCAACTTTAGCAAATGATATTTCAACTGATGTATGTATCATTGGTGGAGGAATGTTTGGTATAACCTGTTCTTATTATTTAGCAAAACTTGGTTTTAAAACAGTTATTTTAGAAAAAGATACTATAGGTTCAAAAACAACTGGACATACAACTGCCAAAATTACTTCTCGGACATGGTTTAATATATAATTATTTATGTAATTCTTATGGAAAAGGCTTTGCAAAAGATTATTTAGAAGCAAACGAACAAGCAATAAAAAACATTTATGAAATAATAGAAAATGAAAAAATAAAATGTGATTTTGAGTATGAAAATTCATATATTTATACAGATAAACAAGATGAAATTATAAATATAAAAGACGAAGTAAATTCATTAAATAATATTGGTTTTAATGCAAATTATGTAACAAAAACCTCTCTACCTTTTAATATTTTAGGAGCCATCCAATATAAAAACCAAGCAAGTTTTCATCCTTTAAAATATTTATTAGGTCTATGTAAATCAATAACCAATAATGATGGACAAATTTTCACAAATTCTTTAGTTACAGATGTAAAAAATGATAATAATATTTTTTATACTTATGCTAATGGAAAAATTGTAAAATCAAAATATGTTATAATTGCATCACATTTTCCTTTTATAAATATTCCTGGTTTTTATTTTACTAAAATGTATCAATCTACATCATATATAATTGCTGCAGATATTAAGCAAAAACCTTTTTCAGGTATGTATATAAACGTAAGTGATCCAATTTATTCTTTTAGGCATGTAAAAATTGATGGAAAAAATCTTTTACTAGTTGGTGGCGGAAATCATAAAACTGGTTACTCTACTAGTTATAATGAAACCTATAAAACATTAGAAAATAAACTAAAGTCAATTTATCCTAATGCTGAAGTTTTATATAGATGGAATACTCGTGATTGTATGACACTAGACAAAATTCCCTATATTGGAAGATATTCTAATATAATAGAAAACATGTATATTGGAACCGGTTTTAATAAATGGGGAATGACTACTTCTAATGTTGCTGCAAATATAATAAAAGACATGATTTTAAAAAAAGAAAACAAATATGCATATGTTTTTGATTCTACCCGTATTAAACCTATAAAAAATAGAAAAGAACTAAAAAATATAATAGTTCAAAGTGTTGATTCACTTTTTATTGATAAAATAAAAAATAGTACAATTAATTTTGAAAATATTAATAATAACTCTGGTGGTATAGTAAATGTAAATGGGCAAAAAGTAGGTATATATAAAGATTCTACAGGTAATATTTTTGCAGTTAATCCTATTTGCACACATTTAGGTTGTTTGCTTTCCTGGAATGATATAGATAAAACATGGGATTGTCCTTGCCATGGCTCAAGATTTGACTTTATGGGAAAAAATATTTATGATCCTGCTTTTAAAAATTTGGAAATTTATAATTTAGATTAATTTTTTTATTTTTTTATTGACTTATGGCCTGTTTTTTGCTACAATTCCAGTAATAAATCATATATTTATATGTTTATTTTTTGTTTATTGAACTAGATTTCTCTTTTGTATAAGTTATCTAGTTCTTTTTATTTAGAAATAAATTAATATATAAAAGCCTCTAAAGCTTATGCTTTAAAGGCTTCGTCAACCAATTCAACGTTTTCTAACTTTATAACAGGAATTTTTTTAATATTGAAATCATTTGCAAAAACAATAATATTATAGCCATCAAGCAGTTTATTATTTTTATCTACAATAATCGGTCTTGGCAATTTTTGATACTTTTTATAAAATTCAAGTATTCTACAATATTTTTTTCCCTTTAAGTCTTGTTCTGGTTTATTATACCTAATAGCGTCTATCTTATCAAAAGTAACCCATTTTTTAGGTAGCTTGAACCCAATCTTTCTCATTATTTTTTCTCTATATTTTGTAAACTGTTTCACATGCTTTTTTCTGTCTTTTTTAGAAACACTCCTTACTTTTAAGTATTCTTCATGAGTTAGATTGCTTTTATCAGAATTACATTTTGAACAACATGGAAAAAGATTATTAGTAATACTTATACCTCCTGTATCTCTTGGGTACCGATGGTCTAATGTACTATTAGTACGTTTTAATTTTTTTCCGCAATATACACATTTCTTTCTTTTTAGTGCATATGTTAGTTCATACATTAGGTCCTCAAACCGCTGCAATTGGTAAATTTTCAAATTTCCATCAATAACTTCAGCAAATGGCAACTTGAATTTTTTCGGTAATTCCATAATCATGACTTTTACCTCCTTAAATTATATTGAATTACAAAGCTTTTGTGTTTTAATATATATCACATATATTTTTATTTTACAACAATTATGTAATTAATATTTTTCTATTTATAACTTGACAAACATAATGTTTATTGTAAAATAATTTTAATTTATAATTTGTATGAAAAGGAATAAGTTATGAACAGTGAAAATCCAATAGGTATATTTGACTCTGGAATTGGTGGAGTCACAGTTTTAAAGGAAATTTTAAAAATATTACCAAACGAAAATTATATTTACTATAGTGATTCATTAAATAATCCTTATGGAGATAAATCAGATAATACAGTTAATAAATTATGTGATAATATAATACATTTTTTTATAGAAAAAAAATGTAAAGCAATCATAATTGCCTGTAATACAGCAAGTGCAAAATCTGCACAATATTTAAGAAAAAAATATAGTAAACTCCCCTTTGTTGTGATTGAACCAGCTTATAAGATGGTTTATGATTATTCTTATAATAATCCAACTTTGGTAATGGCAACAAAAGGTACTATTGAAAGCAAAAAATTTAATACACTTTACCATAAATATGATAATCACAATACAAAACTTCTTCCTTGTGTTGGGCTTGCAGACATAATTGAAAATGGAGATAAATTGCAAATAAAAAATTATTTACAACATAATTTAGCAAAATATAAAGGAAAAGTTAAAAATGTTGTTTTGGGATGTACTCATTACCCTTTAATTGAAAATGAAATTAAAGAAGTTCTAGGTAATGTTTGTTTTTTTAATGGTGCCCCTTACTTAGCAAAACATTTAAAAACTGTTTTAATCGAAAATAATTTAATTAATACTAAACGTTTAAATGGTAATATTTCTTTTTTTGATTCTAACAATAGTGAAGTTAAAAAAAATAGATTTTTTAGTTATATTTCTTGATATAATTAACTATTAACAAAATAGTTGATGGTTTATAAATATATATAAAATTAAGGAGCTTATAAAAAGCTCCTTTTTATGGTCGAGGTGACTATTTATATCTTTTCAAAGTGCAGTAATATCAATATATTGAAACTTTGTGACTGCACTTTGACTGCATATATAAATTCCTATATTTTCATAAAACATTTTTCTTTTAAAAATTTCTTAATTTTTGTTTTATCTTTTCCCTCATAATAATTAATTAATAAATCTTTATATTCATCTGTTAATTCTGCTGGAATTACAATAATTCCTTTTCCCTTTGATATTAAATAATGATTTGCAAATATTATAGATGTTCTTTTATTTCCATCTATAAATATTTGTTTTTTCATAATATATAATAGAATTTCAATAGCTTTATCTATATCACTTATTTTTTTATTAAATATATCTTCTAATTCTTCTTTTATTATACTTTCTATTGGCAATTCAGGAGTCCATTTTGTTCCACCAATACTTACTGGAACAGTTCTTATTTTTCCTGCACTATAGTAAAATCCTTCTTGTACAAATTTATTTATTTCGCATAATAATGGAAAATTTGTATCTGACAGTATTACACTTTTATTTAATATAAATTCCCAAGCATGTTTTAGATTAACTATTTTTAAAACATCTTCTGAAGACATATTATTAATTTTTCCACCTTCTATAATACTTTCCGTGTCTGCAAATGTTGTTGCAACACCTTCTAAAATTGCTTGTTTATAAATAGTATCTACTAGATGTCTTTTAGCAAAATCTATGTTTATTTCTACTTGTGGACTAAGTTCCTCATCAATATAATTCAATTGTTTTAATTGTTTTTCAATTTTCTTAATTTCTTTTTTTAATTCTTTTGCTTTAATACTATTATTCAATATTAAATTATATAAATTATCAGAATATTCTCCAACATATTTTGTAAGTAATATTCCATCTTCTCTGTAATGTACATATATATATTTATTAGAATCTTTTTCTCTAATCTCAACAGAGCCATATATCAAATTATTCAATTCTTTAGTTAAAGTTTGTTTGCTTTGAAGAAGATTCATAAATTCATACTTTTCTTCCATAAGATCACTCCTTTATAAATGTGAAACTTTTTGATATATAATCATGTTTTTTGTTTCACATTTATATTATAACATAAAACTTAAGAAATGTGAAACATTTTTTGAAATATTTATAAATATTGTTTCACATTTTTAGAAATTTTATACAAAAAAATTTCTATTATCTAATATTAGTACTATAAAAGTTTAACAAAAATGGTAGCCAAAAAAGTATACACAAAAAAGACTACATTGAAATAAAAAAAATTGGTAGTATAATAAATATAATGAAATACATGTATATATCGAGGAGCTTTCTAGAGAGCCTCTTTTTTAGTGGAAAATGGAGGTGTTAAAATTGATTTAATTAAATTTAATATTTAAATTTTAGGCAGTTATTTTAATAACTGCTATTTTTTTATCTATAAGGAGGTAAAATTTGAAAGAAGAATTAAAACAAGAACTTATTAAGGAAGCAATTAATAGGTTAGAAAATCCATGGAAAAACCTAACTGTAAAAGATGTTTCTAAAGATTTAAAAATGGGAGAAAACTTAACAAATGAATTATTTAAAAGAGCAGACTTTCCTTCAATTAATATTGGTAAAACAAAGACTATTACTGCTATTGCTTATGCACTATGGAAACTAGAAAAAAGGATGCCTGAATATAAGAAAAACAAAAGAGGCTATTAATATAATAAATAATTGTAAAGAAATTAGAGTACCAATAGAAATAATGAATGTAAGGAATTTAACAATCACTCAAAAAGTATTATTATCTCAAATTGCTGGATTAGATAATAAAGAAGGGTGTTTTGCAACTAATTCTTATTTTGCAGAATTGTTTAATTTAAGTAAAACTCAAATATCTAGCCTAATTTCTGACCTTAAGGAAAAAGGGTGGATTAATATTAAATATGTATATAAAGAAAATACTAAATGTATCGAAAAAAGAATTATAAAAGTAAATTGCCCACCCTATCCAATCATACTTAAAGAGGGTATTAAAGCAAACAATAATATATCTGTTAAAACAGACTTTACAGATAATAATAAATATATAAATAATAAAAATAAACATTTATATACAAATTATGAACAAAGAGATTATTCAAATTTTGATTGGAATTCTTTATATGCTAATTTTAAAAAAGGAGGATTTGATGGCAAGAAGTAAAGGTGAAGGAAGTATATATTATATTGAAAAAAGAAAAAAATGGTCAGCTCAATATACAATAACAGTTGGAGACAAACAAGTTAGAAAAACAAATTATAAATGTAAATAAGACATTAACACTAGGAAAAGATAATGAGGTAATTATGGGAGATACAACAAAAACTTATGCAAGTAAACGAACTGTACCTATTCCTGATTTCTTAATACCTTCTATAAAAGAACAGTTAGAAGTAGCAAAAGAAAACAAGGATAATATTCTATTTTTATATAATTACCATTATATATCTCATTCAGTTGCAAATAGTAGATTAAAACGAATTCTAAAAAGCACTCTAGGAATGGAAGCTAAAGATATTTCAACACATAGTCTTAGACATACTTTTGCTACTAGGTGTATTGAAGCAGGAATGTCAGCTGTAGTTTTACAAAGACTTATTGGACATACTGATATATCAATCACACTAAATACATATACGAGTGTTTTTAATCGTTTTAAAGAATCAGAATTGGAAAAAGTAATGGAATATTATAAAACAAATTCATTAGGTTTAGAGCCTATAAAAAATGAAGAAATAGTAGAAAATAAGGAAGTGGAAATTGATGATGATATGGAAATATAAGAGAAAGTACAGTTGACTTTTTATAGTTAACTGCACTTTCTTAATTAATTTAAAAAGTATTCGAGAATTTGTAAGATATTGTTTTATTTTATTGCAGTAATTCCATAATATCTTCTTATTAATAAGATTCCTTTATTTGTTTTGTGTAAATTAATATATTTATCCAATAAATTCATATTAATATCAAAATCCTCATTTCCATTAGAGAATTCATTTAATATAGGTGTTTTTAACAAAAGTGCTAATAAATCTTCTTTTGTTTCATAATATTCTCTAACATGAATTGGTACCAATTCTACTTTTTTAAATCCTACTTCTAATATATTTTCATAATCAATCAAACTAATTGGCTTTATATCATTGTATGCTTGACCTCTTTTAAACAATTTTTTAAGTTCCCAACAATCTAGTTTGTCAACGCCTCTAATTATCAATATACCATTACTTTTTAATGTATTGTATATTTGTTTTGCATCAATACAAGTATGTCTAGCTACGACTATATCAAAATAATTATTTTCTGTTGTTATATTTAAATTATCCATTTGCTTAAATTTGATATTAGTTCTATTTGATTTTTTTAAGTTATTATTAGCGGTTTTTATCATTTCATTTGAAAAGTCCGTTCCAATAATTTCCTTTGCTTCGGGAAAATACTCTAATAGTTTTTCTCCGCCACCTGTACCTAAATCTAAAATATATGAATCTTTTGTTGCCGTTTTGTTTAATATGTCATACATGTTCCAATTAGTTAAACATTCTTCTATATATTTGATTTTACCAAAATCCCAATTTTTAACTTCATTATAAAATTCCAACTCTCTATTCATAATTTATATCTCCTAAATCTATCCTACTTTTTAATTATTAAATCTTAATAAATAGCCATCAGGATCCTGCAACAAAAATTCTTTATCTTGAAATAATTTGTTGTCCACTCTATATTCGTTCATATTAAAATCTATAAAAAATTTAATGTCTTTAGCTTTTAATTGTTCATATAAATTTTCAACATTATTGACAGACATACTTATATTAATTCCATTCCCATAAGGATATTCCATTTTTCCAACATTCCAATTATTATTGTTTTCTTCTATCATAATCTGATTATTTTCCAACTGTATAAAGCAAAACTTATTCTCTGGTCTTTCATAAACAATTTTAAATCCTAAATTTTTATAAAATTTTTTACTCGTTTCTATATTTGAAACACTTAATTCAGGAATTAAACTATTAAATTCAATATTCTCTCTAATAATTTCATGTTTAAAAAATCTTTCTTGAAATTCAATTAAAACATCAATTTCTTTATTACTAAAATTTCTATTCTCTGGTACAATTATAAGTTTATCATCATTATCATTAATTCTATGAATTATTGCAATGCATTTTCCTGTAAATTCATTTAACGGTTCAAATACGCCTAAAACATAGCAATCTAATTCCTCTCCATCTCCACTTATTGTATCTGGAACAAAGCCATAGTTAACAGGATATATAAATCCATGTTTGGCATGTTTACTTCCCAAAGGTCTATCAACTTTTACTCTAACATTTTGATTTAAATAATTTATTAAATTCATTTTTATTTCTTCCTTAATTACAATTTTCTAAAAATATTTAACTAAAAAATATTTATTTAGTTTTGGATTTTTTTTATTTTCTCTTATAAATTCCACTTTAAATCCACATTTTTTATAAAATTCAGGTGCTTGAAAGCCATAAGTGGTTAAATTTATGTTTTCAAAACCTTTATCTTTATAATGGCTCTCAACAGTTTCAACTAGTTTACTCCCAATTTGTTTATTTCGATACTCCTCCAAAATAATAAGATCACTTATATGAACTTCCTTATAATATGAATTTCCAGTTATTATACCTACGATTTTATTATCTTCCTTAGCAATAAAAGCAAATGACCTATAATTACAGGTCACACCATTTTTAGTAGCAAATTTATTAAATTCGTTATCTATCATACTATAATGCTCTTCTTCTAAATTATCTTTATATTCAATATTTAGCATTGTTATCCTCCCTTACAACTTACTATCTGTTGTTATAATATCACAAAAAGAAAAATTACTCTATACTTTCGTATAAAGTAATTTATCTTTCTAAAAATTCTTTTAATTTATCATACCACCTACAATTAATCATATAGCTAAAATGTCCTTCTTTTTCTAGTATTATCAATTCTGAATTTTTAATATTATTTGAAATATATTTTGCCTCATTTGTAGGTACTATATCTTTTTTTCCACCATTTACAATCAAAGTTGGTACATCTATTTTTTCAAGATCTGTTTTATCCAATGTTTTCATAGTATTATTTAAATTTTCAAACATTTCATTTTCTTTTTTACCTGGATAATATGGGATTTTCTCCATTATTTTAGCATATGTAGGTTTATGAATAATTCCATTTCTTGCTACACCACTACAGCAAATTAATTTTGAAATACTTTTTGGATATTGAATTGCAACATTTAATGCAACCGTTGCTCCTCCACTAGATCCTAGTAGATATGGTTTATCAATATTTAATTTATTTATAAATTCAAATACATCTTTTGCACTTTCCTCATAACTCAAAATACAATTTTTTTCACTTTTGCCACAGCATCTCCTATCAAATAAATAAACTTGAAAATCTTGTGATAACTTATTTGCAATGAATTTCATTGCATTTGTATTTGTACTATTCGGATTTAACAAAATTATTGGTTTTCCATTACCAATAATTTCATAATGTATATTTATATTATTTACTATAATCTCCATTAAAAATCTCCCTTATAACTTACTATTTATCTGTAAGTATATTATCATATTTTATTACATTTTACAACATAAAGAGATTGATATTATGCCTATTGTAAATTGTATTTTACATTCAAATAAAAGTTGTTTTTTCTAGTAATACCAACTGTTTTATTATCTGAAATAAATTTATATGCAGTCAAAATTGAAGAAAATCAATTAATTATAAAATTGACTGCATTTACTTAAAGATTTATAGAGTTTATAGAATTTTTAGAAAGGCTGAAAAAGTTTAAATAAATTGTGTGTAATGCAGTGATAACCAGTATTTGCTCATAAATGTAAAAAAGAAGAACTCCTAAGAATTCTTCTAAATATGGTCGAGGTGACAGGGATCGAACCTGCGACCTCATGGTC
>ULWW01025971.1_pt1 | contig 128682 bp, 135 predicted proteins | sample 1960741 | NCBI WGS metagenome assembly ULWW01 (sample SAMEA4835823, study PRJEB28245) | human gut metagenome | biome: gut microbiome; material: fecal sample | place: Denmark | collected 2008
TTTTTCCAGTAGTTGCTAAACCTGCTGCTGTACTTACCATATTTTGTTCTGCTATTCCCATATCAAAAAATCTATTTGGAAATTCTTTTGCAAATATACTTGTTTTTGTCGCTCCTGCTAAGTCTGCATCTAATACAACTATATTTTTATTTTTTCTTCCAAGTTCTAGTAATGCCTCTCCATAACTTTGCCTTGTTGCTTTTTTTTCTTCTTTCATTTATATTGCACCTCCTAGTTCTTTCATTGCTAACTGATATTGTTCTTCGTTTGGTGCTATGCCATGCCATTTTACATCATTTTCCATATATGATACGCCTTTTCCTTTTATTGTTTTTGCTATTATACAAGTTGGTTTGTCCTTTACATTTTTTGCAACATCAAATGCATCTATAATTTCTTGTATATTATGTCCATCTATGTTTATTACCTGGAATCCAAAGCTTTTAAATTTTTCACCTATTGGATATGAACTCATTACTTCTTCAATTGTTCCGTCTATTTGTAAATTATTATTGTCTACTATTACACATAAATTGTCTAATTTATATTTATTTGAAGCCATTGCTGCTTCCCATACTTGTCCTTCTTCTATTTCTCCATCCCCTAAAATACAATATACTCTATAATTTTTATTGTCCATCTTTCCTGCAATTGCCATTCCATTTGCACAAGATAATCCCTGTCCCAAAGAACCTGATGAAATATCTACTCCTGGTACTTTATTCATGTCAGGATGTCCTTGAAGATTGCTATTTATATTTCTAAATGTTTTTAATTTTTCTACATCAAAAAATCCCCTATTTGCTAAGCAGCTGTATAATGCAGGAGAACAATGTCCCTTAGATAATACTAACCTATCTCTATCTTCCCACTTTGGATTTTTTTCATCTATATTCATTTGATTAAAATATAAAACTGTCATTATGTCTGCAATTGATAGTGATCCTCCTGGGTGTCCTGATTTATTACTGTAAACTGCTTCTATTATTCCTTTTCTTACTTCTTTTGCTTTTTCTTGTAATTGTTTTATGTCTGTAATTTTCAAAATTAAATCACACCTTTCTTTTGTTTTTACACCTTCATTCTACTATAAGCATAATAAAAAAGCAAGAAATTAATCTTGCTTTTTAATTAAAAAATCTTTTAAAATCTTCTTCATTTATTTTTTCTTTTTCTAATAATGCATTTGCAATTAAATCTAATTTATCTCTATGTTCATTTAATAAACTTAATGCATCATTATATGCAGTATCTATTAAAGTTTTTACTTCTTGCCCAATTTTATCTCCAATATTTTCTCCAAACATTTGAATTTCATATGGTTCTTTTCCTTGAAAATCAATTGGTCCTAAAGTATCGCTCATTCCATATTTTGTAACCATATCTCTTGCAATTTTTGTTGCAACTTCTATATCATTACTTGCACCTGTTGAAATATCGTCTAGTACTAATTTTTCTGCCGCTCTACCTCCCAAAAGTGCTATTAATTTTTCTTGCATTTCAGTTTTAGATATATAATATTTATCATCATCTGATTTATACATTGTATATCCCCCAGCTACTCCTCTTGGTACTATTGATATTTCTTTTACATCTGTCTGTGTTGGCAAATATCTGCTTACAACAGCATGTCCTGCTTCATGATATGCCGTTAATTTTTTATCTTTATCTGAATATTTTCTTGTCTTTTTTTCCAATCCTACTGTAACTTTTTTTACAGCTTCTTCTATATCACTATTTTCTATTTCATCATGTTTATTTATTGTTGCAATTATTGCTGCTTCATTTAAAATATTAGCAAGTTCTGCTCCTGTAAATCCTGCTGTATCTTCTGCAATACTTTCTAAATTAACTTCATCAGATAACATTTTCTTTTGTGCATGTATTTTTAATATTTCTAACCTTCCTTTTAAGTCTGGCGCTGGAATTGTAATTTGTCTATCAAATCTTCCAGGTCTTAAAAGTGCTTGATCTAGCATTTCTGGTCTGTTTGTTGCAGCTAAAACTATTATTGTTTCTTCTGAGCTAAATCCATCCATTTCCACTAATAATTGATTTAATGTTTGATTGTTTTCTGTTTCAGCCCCACTATTTGATGTCCTTCTTGAACCTATTGCATCAATTTCATCAATAAATACAATACATGGTGCAAGTTTTCTTGCTTTTTCAAATAGTTTTCTTACACGAGAAGCTCCAAGTCCTGCAAACATTTCGATGAATTCAGAACCACTCATTGAAATAAATGGCACATTTGCCTCACCTGCAATTGCTTTTGCAATTAAAGTTTTTCCTGTTCCAGGTTTTCCATATAATAAAACTCCTTTAGGAACTTTTGCTCCCATTTTTGTGAATTTTTCAGGCTTTTTTAGAAAATCTACAATTTCTATCATTTCTTGTTTTTCTTCATCAAGTCCTGCTACATCTTTAAATCTTACTTTTGTATTTTTTTCTGCTTCGTCATATACTTTTCCTTTTTCTCCCAATCCTTGCATTTTAAATATCATTATAAATAATGCAAGCATTATTATTGTTGGTAATAATGAAACTATAACTGATGCTAAATTACTAAAAAATGATTTTGGTTTTTGTATTAACTCTATTTCATTTCCTTCTGCAACTTTTTGCTGAACATATCCCATAAAGCTCTCTGTATTAGGAACAATTGATGTTTTTTCTTCTTCTACATTTTTTACTTTTACTTTAACAGTTGTGCTTCCAACTGTCATTTCTATCTTTTCAATATTCCCATAAGATATTTCCTTTATTAAATCTGTATATGCTAATGTTTTTTCATCCTTTTGGTCACCTTTATTATTCATAACCAAAAATATTGTAACTACACTTATTGCTACTAATGCAATTAAAATAACTAATATAAGAAGTAATTTTTTATTTTTCTTTTTTTCATTATTATCTTTATTCATTTTTTCAATCCTTTCATAATTTTATGCTTCAGATCCCTCTGGTTCATTCCCATCTTCTTTCTCATTTTTGTCATCTTTTTTCTTATCATCATTATTGTCTTTTTTATCTTCTGGATTTTTATCTTTTTCTTCCTCTTCATTTTGTTCTTTTACTTGTTTTTGCACTTGAATAACTTTTGTAAGTTCAATTTGTTTTTTCATAAATTCAGATTTTATTATAAATATTGCCGCAATTAAGTATATTGCTGCAACTGCTATATACATTACTTGGAAATATTTTATTTCAAAATCAACAAATATGTTTAAAATCATATATGCTATGTTTAACAAAACTGATAAAGAAATAGCATAAACACTCATATTAAATATTGCCGCATACCTCATCTTTATTTTTGCAAACCATGTTGCCATAACTCCAAATATGCTTAATATTACTACATTCCACAAAATTGATAATAAATATGTTATAAAAGAGTATAATAATAAAGCTAAAAACAAACTAATATAAAATACTATCATTTTATTGCTATTTATAGTATCTATAAATGATTGTTTATCAAATTCAGTAATTTTTAAAGATTTTAATAAATCTTGATATTTATATTCTACAGGAGATGTTAGGCTAGATTTTATAATCATTTTATCATTTAACATAATTATCCCAGCTTGATTATTTAAAGAATTTATATAGCTATTTATTTTTTCGTTTTCTTTAGTTTTAGTATTTATTATTATTTTACCAAATTGTGTATTGTCAATTATTATTTCCTCTTGATTTTCTGTGTCTAAATTTCCATCTTTATAATTAAAGTTTTCTATTTGGTCAGTTACTGTTTTTATTGTATTTTTTATTCCCTTATCTGATCTATAAACAGTGCCTAGTCCAAATACAATTGCAATTATTAGTGTAAGTTTTAATAAATAACTAATAGCTCTTGGCATTCCTTCTGCTGCCATTTCTCCATATTTTTCTATATTTGTAATTGAATACCATAACTTTTTAAAAAATCCTTTTTTCATTATTTATACTCCCTTCTTATGCTGCTATCTACATATTTTGGGTTTAAATTTATTTTTATTTCATCACCAATTTCGGCTTTTTTTCCTGTTATATCAACTGTTAAATGGTATGTTCCTACTCTTCCCAAAACTCTGCATTTTTGATTATTTATATTTATATATATATTCTTATCTTTTATACTGTCTTTTATATCTCTTACTATATATCTTAGCTTGTCCACAGTTCTAAACATATCTCTTCCATTTTCCATGTTTATTCCATTCATATATCCAGACGGAATTATTGCAACTTTTGTCTCGGATTTAGTTGTATATGTGTTAGAATATCCAACATTAAATCCTTTTGGTAAAGTTTTTATTTCACAAATATTGGTCCTGTAATATCCTATTTTTTTTAATCCTAAATTATTTGCAAAAGAAAGTCTTCCTAAAAAAGCAGAACCAATTCTTACAGCATTTAAATGCATATTAGGGAATTTTATAAAAGCTGAAGAATTACAAACATGCAACATCCCTGTTTCTATTTTGTTCATTTTAAGTACGTCTATACAATTTATAAATCTTTCAAATTGTTTTTTAGTATATTCATCATTTTTATAAAAGGCTATAGAAAAATGTGTAAATGTTCCTTCTATTTTTACATATTTTAAATTGCTTAAAACTTCTATCATTTTATCTCTTTGGCTATATACAAATCCATATCTTCCAAAACCTGTATCAATTTTTATATGAGCTCTTATTTTTTTATTTAATTTTTTTCCAATATTTTCAGCAATTTTAGCTGACTCTTCTGATCCTATTGTTATAATAATGTTATTTTCTATTAATGTTTCGACCTCTTCTTTTATAGCTGTTGAAGATAGCATTAATATATCTTGTTTTATTCCAGCCTCTCTTAGCTTAATTGCTTCTTCTATTGTTGCAACTGCAAAAAAGTCTATTCCATTATCTATTAAAAATTTTGTATATTCCACTAAATCCAAACCATAACCATTACATTTTACAACAGCAATAATTTTTACATTTTCGCCATTATCATCTACTCCGTTTGTTTTAGCATATTTTTTTATTTGTTCTATATTATGTGCTAAATCTGCTCTTTCTATTACCAATGCTTTCAAAACATTTTTCTTCCTTTCACATAAAATTCTAAAAATTGCCATTTAACTACTTAAGCCATTGGCAATTTTTTAGATTTTTCTTTTTATTTGTCTTAGTGTTCTAAATAATTTTTCAGAAAATCTATATAATTTATATGTTATTGGTTTATATGGCATATAAACTTCTCCTATAAATTCTGTAAATTTAGCCCCAAATCCTTTTTTAAATCTGTATAAACCATATTGTGGATGATTTTCATCAACAACACCTGATACACCTCTAAAGTCATATATATCATCATGTCTTGCTATTGCCATTTTTATCATTTCCCACTGTAATAAATAATTTGGCATTAAATTTCTATGTTTGTTACTACTTGCTCCATATAAATACCATGTTTTATTTCCATAAAAAATTGGTATAACACCTGATATTGGTTCATTATCATAATATGCCATTAATAATTTCATATGTTCTGGTGCTAAGTTGTCATACATTTTTTCAAAATATTCTAATGGTCTTATTATAAAACCGTCTCTTGAGCCTGTTTCTACCATTATTTTATGAAAAGCTTTTAAGTCTTCTCTTGTTCCTTCTCTAACTTCCACACCTTTTTTGGTAGCTAAACGTATATTGTATCTCCATTTTTGATGAAATCCTGCCATTATTTCTTCTTCTGTTTTTCCTTTTATATCTAATCTAAAAACATATCTTGGTTGTATTTCATCTTTAAAGTCTTTGGCATTATCTTTTATTTTATATCCTAAATTTGTAACTATATCTCTATATACCTTATCATCACTTTCTATATCTGGTTCTATTCTTAATACTATTGCATTATATTTTTTTGCTAACTCTTTTGCACCATCTGTTAATTGTTTTAATACTTTTAAGTCATGTACATCACATACTGGTCCTCTTGATGAATACATTATATTTCCAAATATAGGTATTTTTCTTATTAATACACTCATTGATCCTATTATTTTTTTGTTTTCATCTTCAGCAAGTATTATCTCATTTTTCCAATTATCCTTTACTTTTGCCCATTCTATTGATTGTTGAAAATTACACCTTTCATGCCCTTCCAAAAATTTTTTATATTCTTTTTTTGATTCTTCATCTGTTACAAATCTCATTTATATTATTCCTCCTAAAGTTTTTATTTACTTTATGTATTTTACACCAAGTGCCTTAATTTTACAAGTAAATATTTAATTTTATATAATTATAAATATGACTTTTCTTATGAAATCATAGAAAATATTTAATTTTAATACATTTTTTAAGTAGCATTTGAATATTATTTTACATATATTAAATAAAACCTTATTTTGAAAGGATGGTTTAGTATGCGAAAAATATATAAAGTAGCTATTGTAGGAGCAACAGGTTTAGTTGGTAGAACTATACTAAAAGTACTTGAAGAAAAAAATTTTACAAATGTTAAATATACTCTTTTTTCTTCTGAAAAATCGGCAGGTCAAAAAATAGAATTTTTAGGTCAAAACTATATTGTATGTAAATTAGAAGACAATTCTTTTGACCAAGGCTTTGACTTTGCAATATTTAGTGCTGGTGCAGAAGTAGCAAAAAAATTTGCTCCTATTGCTGTAAATAAAGGAACTATTGTTATTGATAATAGTAGTTTTTATAGAATGAACAAAGATGTTCCTTTAGTAGTTCCAGAAGTAAACTCTCAAAAAATATTTGAAAACAATGGTATAATTGCAAATCCAAATTGTTCAACAATTCAGGCTGTTTTGCCTATAAAAGCTTTAAATGACAAATACCCAATAAAAAGAATTGTGTTTTCTACATATCAGGCTGTTTCCGGTGCTGGTAAAAAAGGAATTGATGATTTAAAAAGTCAAAATAACGGACTTTATTTTAACAATTGTGTCCCACATATTGATGTATTTTTAGATGATGGTTATACAAAAGAAGAACATAAAATAATTGATGAAACAAGAAAAATATTAGATATGCCAAATTTACTTCTTACAGCAACTGCTGTTAGAGTTCCAGTAGAAAATTGCCATGGTGAATCTATAAATATAGAGTTTGAAGATAGTTTTGAATTATATGATATAAAACTCCTTTTACAAAATTTCCCCGGAATTATTTTAGCAGATGATATAGAAAACAATATTTATCCATTAGCAAGAAAAGTAAATGGAAATAACGAAGTTTTTGTTGGACGTATTAGACGTGACTTTAGCGTTAAAAATGGTATTAATTTATGGGTTGTTGCAGACAATTTACGTAAAGGTGCTGCTACAAACGCCATACAAATTTTGGAAATTTTACTTAAAAAACATTGATTTTTAAGCTTTTACATGTTATAATATTATTTATACTACTTTTGTAGTATTTTATATAGATTGCTGGTTAGCTTTTTTTATAGAATTATGAAGGGAATAACCAGTAAAGCTGGAAGGCTTAGCCTTCCAGCTTATTTTATTATTCTTCATTATCATTTTGATTTTCACCATTATTGTTTTGCTCATTATCATTTGAACTTTCGTCATTATCACTTTGCTCATTGTCGTTTGAGTTCTCATCATTATTATTTTGCTCACTATCATTTTGATTTTCATCGTTATTGTTCTGTTCGTCGTTATTGCTGTTTTCTTCATTACTATCTTGATTATCATCACTGGCTTTATTACCATTGTTATTGCTTTGATTTTTATTTTCTACTTGGTCAGGTGATTTTTCTTCTACTTCACTTTCTGATACAAGTCCCAATTTTTTTAGTTGTTTTTCTGCATCATATTTCTTTTCATTTCTAATTATATAATATTTCTTTTCTGTTGATGTTACTGTCATATATACATCATCAAATAATAAACCATTCCATAATTTTTCACCCGATGAATTAATTAAATTATACTTTTTGTCCTTACTAGCAACAATTACATTATAATCTGGAATTACCAATAAATTTTCAGCCTCTTTATTTGAAGATGCCTTATAACCAAAACTATCATATTCAAAATCTGTAACTTGATTTCCTGATAAATTAAATAATCCCCATAGCTTATCTTTTCTAACTGGTATTAAATTTTGGGCTAATATGTATTTACTCTTAATTTCATTTTTTTCAAAATTACTAATATCCATTCCAATTTCATCATAATCAATAGAAATTTTTACATTTTCATTTATATCTATAACACCATATTTTCCGTCTCTTTTTACAAGATACATATTTTTGTCCCTATCCATTAATTCAATACTATCATATGATATACTTACTTTAGTAGAACCTTCACTTGAAACAATTCCATACTTTTTATTGCTTTGCACTAAAAAGTCACCTGTTGTTGGTATATACTCTATTTTATCATATTTAGTTTCTAGCAACCTTTCATCTGTATCAATATCAAATACTCCATATTTCTTTTTGTCATTTAGTACTATAGCTTTACTTTTTAATATAGCTTTTGTATCATTAAATTCACTTGAAACATCACTAAACCCAAAATCTAATATAGAATTTTTATATGTCTCTAACTTATTTTCCATAGTTTGAATTGTTACCTTCTTTTTGCTTACATCGTACTTAAAGCTAACATTGAAAGCCTTTTCTATTCCATCCATAGTTGTATATAGTGTACCATTATTCATTGATTTTACTGGTTCATCTATATAGTAATAATCATAATTATCATTTTTAGCTGTTATTTTATATATTTTGTCTGATCCAAGTGTGAATGTTGCAACTTCTTGTTCTGATTCTACATAACATTTATTTTTATCTTCAGATTTATTTGTATAATCTCCATTATAGCTTTTATATGAAAGTTCCTCTGATATTTGTCTTATTGGTATATATACCTTTTCTCCTTCAAAAATCAGCATATCTTTTATCTTTGAATTTGTAGTTCCATTTAATGTAACTTTTAATGTATTTCCCTTTAATCCTATATTAACACAAATAATAACAACAATAAGTATAGCTACTACTATTATTGCTATTAATATAATTTTAGATAAATTCTTATTATTTTTCTTTGTAACTTTTTTTCCGTATTCCAACTCTTCATCAAAATAATTCATTTGTATTCCCCCTTAAATTTCATAACCATATTGTTTATAAAATTCCTCTCTAAAAGAACCTAAATTATCATGTTCTATCTCTATTCTAACTCTTTCCATAAGTTTAGTCAAGAATCTTAAATTGTGAATTGAAAGTAGTCTTACACCTAATATTTCGTTTGTTTTTACCAAATGCCTAATATATGCACGTGTATAATTTTTACATGTATAACAATCACAAGTTGGGTCTAATGGTCCCCAATCTCTTTCATATGTAGCATTTCTTACTACAACTTTTCCATTTGCAGTCATTGCAGTTCCATTTCTTGCAATTCTTGTTGGCAATACACAATCACACATATCTATTCCAGCAATTGCTGCCTCTATTAGATAGTCTGGCGTTCCAACCCCCATTAAATATCTTGGCTTATCTTTTGGCATAAGTGGTGCCGTATATTTTAATATGTCTATAAATTCTTCTTTTGGCTCTCCAACACTTATCCCTCCAATTGCATATCCTGGCAAATCCAAATCAACTAAATCTTTTGCACTCTTTTGCCTTAAATCTTTATAAAATCCACCTTGTATAATTCCAAATAAAGCTTGATTTTCGGTTTTATGTGCATTTTTGCATCTTAATGCCCACCTTGTAGTTCTTTCCATCGAATGTTTTGTATATTCATATGTTGATGGATATGGACAACATTCATCAAATGCCATTATTATGTCAGCTCCCAAATCCTCTTCTGTTTTCATTACTGATTCTGGTGAGAAAAAATGTTTACTACCATCTAAATGTGACTTAAATTCTACACCTTCTTCGTGAATTGTTCTTAAATCTCCTAAACTAAATACTTGAAATCCTCCACTATCTGTTAAAATTGGCCTGTCCCAATTCATAAATTTGTGAAGTCCTCCTGCTTCTTTTACTATATCTTGTCCTGGTCTTAGATACAAATGATAAGTATTTGAAAGAATTATTTGTGCTTTTACTTCTTCTTTTAATTCTTCAGGTGTCATAGATTTAACTGTTGCCTGTGTTCCAACTGGCATAAATATTGGAGTTTGTATATCTCCATGTGGTGTATGTATTACCCCTCTTCTTGCACCTGTTTGTTTACATTCATGTAATAATTCATATGTTACTGCTGGTTTCATTTTTCCTCCTTTTATTTTATAAACATAGCATCGCCAAAGCTAAAAAATCTATATTTTTCTTTTACAGCCTCATTATAAGCCTTCATTATATATTCCCTTCCGGCAAGTGCTGATACAAGCATTAATAATGTAGATTCTGGTAAATGGAAATTTGTTATTAATCCATCTAGTATTTTAAACTTATATGGTGGGTAAATAAATATTTGTGTATTTCCTTCTGTTTCTTTTAATCTTCCATTTTCATCTGCAACTGTTTCTAAAACTCTACATGACGTTGTCCCGAACAGCAATTACTCTATGTCCTTCTTCTTTTGCTTTATTTATTATATCTACATCTTCTTGTTTTATATAAAAATGTTCTGAATGCATCTCATGATTTTCCACATTTTCTACCTTTACTGGTCTAAATGTCCCAATTCCTACATGAAGCGTTACATTTGCAATTTTTACACCTTTTTGTTTAAGCTTTTCAAATAATTCTGGTGTAAAATGAAGCCCAGCTGTTGGTGCAGCAGCAGAACCTTCATATTTAGCATATACTGTTTGATACCTATCATTTTGTTTTAATTCTTCATGTATATATGGTGGAAGTGGCATTAAACCAATTTTGTCTAATATTTCATTAAAAATCCCTTTATATTTAAATTCTACCTTTCTTGTTCCTCCTGGCATAACTTCTAAAATTGTTGCTTCTAACAATCCATCTCCAAATATTACTTTTGTTCCAACATGAAGTTTGTTTCCTGGTCTTACTATACTTTCCCATATATCTTTTTCTATATTATTTAATAGCAAAAATTCAACATTTGCTCCTGTTTCTTTTTTTCCATATAATCTTGCAGGTATAACTTTTGTATTATTTCTAACTAGTACATCTCCTGGTTCTAAATAATCTACTATGTCTTTAAATGTTTTATGTTCAATTGTTTGATTTTTTCTGTCTAATACCATAAGTCTAGACTCATCTCTTTTTTCTAATGGTGTTTGTGCAATTAGTTCTTCTGGTAAATCATAATTAAAATCTGATACTTTCACTTTTATTTTCCTTCCTTTTTATTATATAAAATTTATTACTAATTTAATTTATTTATTAAAAACAAACTTTATTTCTTCAATTATATTTTCTGGTTCTTTGAATACTTCTTCCATTTTATATGAATATATAAAATCTGACTGTTTTGCTGGCTTTAAATTATATATTTCACTAGGAAGTCCTATTTTTTTCCCATTACTTGTTATATTTTTATTCATATAATCTATATACCACTTTTTTTGTCCATCTAATTTTTCATTTTTATAACCATATTTTTCATAATCATGAAGATTTGGTACTTCATATCCATACTCTTTAGAATTTCTTTCTAAAGAGTGTAAAAATTCATGCAATAAAACTTCTTCTGGAAATGTGTTTATTCTTGTATTGTATTTATATATATAACTTTTTGAATCATTTGGAAGCCTTATGTTCGAAAATCCTATGCCATAATAATCCATAGCTCCTAATCCAATCCAATCAATTACTTTTATGTCATCTGTGTGTTCATCATTTCCAAGCCTTACAACTATATATATATGATCATAATTATTGGCATTTATTACATCTTTAATTTGAGATTCTACATCTTCTGGTGCAACATAATAGCCAAATTGCTCATCATAAGATAATTTGTTAATTGGTGTGTCAATATTATACACATCACATTTGGCAGTCATTTTTCTATCACTTAAAGTTATACATGAATCTTCAAATCTTTTTATTGTATTATTTATATCTGTTATATCACTATCAGTAACACTTAACTTTACATTTTTTCCATCAATATTTACATCTGTATTTTTGAAAATAAAACATGCAAATTTCCAATCACTTGTTGTATCTGGCACCCCTTCTTCTATTGTCATATTAGAAAACCATGCTGTTCCTTTACAATTGCCTACATTTCCACCCAATCTAAATCCAATATTTACTTCCTCACTATTTTTAGAATTAAATAAAAGCTCTATTTTTTGCCAATCACTAGAACCAGTTATAGCAATAGACCTTGTAGTTGTACCTTCTATACTAATCTGAGCACCGCTTCCTGATTTATCACTTTCTTGTTCAACATTTTCTGTCTTAACCATGCAAGTTACCTTATAAGACTTATTTTTCTCTAATTTCACAGTTTTAGCAATCATTGCATCATTAAAATCATCTGATTCTATTTTATAGCTTCTATGCTTACCATATTTTATATCATTATCTCTTTTAAAAATTGTAATATTAGACTTTTCTACATTTTTTGAATAACCACTAAAATTATTTTCCTCAAAAAACAAATAAGCAAAATAAATTGCTACTATCAACATTACAAAAACAATAAAATCAAATACTTTATTAAACCTTGGTTTCATCTTAACTCCTTAATTTAGACATTGGGACGGGGTTTTTGTCTTAAGCTTTAAAGCACTTTATGCAATATTTTATTTATTTTATCTTTATTAATTTTAAATATCTTTGCCATATCTCTTAAAGATAAACCACATTCATGCCTTAGTTTTATTAATAAATTTCCAAATAATTCTTCATTTTGTATAATTCTTTCTGCAGTTGTATTATATTTTTTTATATAAGTATTAATAATTTCAGAATAACTATCTTTTTCTTTTATGTCACTTATATCTTCAATATTTGTTAATTTATGAATTGAATTAAATAATTCTTTATAATTTTCTTTTTCTCCAAAAATCTTTTTTATTCCATCTTCTGTTATTAAATCTTTATTTTCTATATACTCATTGTAACTTGAATATTTGTATTGGCTAAACGCATTAACAAGACCTGCTTTTACTGGATTGTTATGAATGTAAACTATGCATCTAAATAAATGCGTATAATTTTTTATCATTTGAATGTAATACCTATCTCTAAATACATAACCCACTCTTACATTAAGACTATTATATAATTTTGCATAACCTGTATTTACTTTTCTCATAAAAATAGAAATCTGCTCTTTTTCTGCACTATGTACCAAAATATGAACATGATTATTCATTACACAATATGCCAAAATATTTATCTTCGTATCTTTTAAATTTTTCCTTAAAAGGCTTTTGTAGGCCTCTTTCATTTTATCACTTTCAAATATTCTTTCTTTATTTATTCCTTGTACTATTAGATGAAAAAATTCACCTGTTAAATTTTTTCTTGATTGACGGGGCATAAAATAAACTCTCCTTTTATTTTTATTTAAGCCCTCTATATATTTTTACCACAATATTTAATATTTGTCCATACTTTATTATGTTCGTTTATTGAATTTTATGTAAATTTTTATTTTTTCCTAAGACAAAAACCCCGTCCCATTGTCTATTTATTTTTTTTATGCTATAATACAATTTGATTGGAGGGAGTTTAGATGATAGAACTTCTCTCACCTGTGGGTGATTTGGATTGTTTAAAGGCTGCCGTTCAAAATGGTGCTGATTGTGTTTATTTTGGTGCAAGTAATTTTAGTGCTAGGGCTTTTGCTTCTAATTTTGATGATTTAGAGCTTGCTATAAATTATGCCAAAATACGTGGTGTTAAAACTAATTTAACTTTAAATACATTAATTAAAAATGATGAGTTTGAGGATGCATATAATTTGGCTAAAAAGGCTTATGAGCTTGGGATTGATGCAATTATTGTTCAAGATTTGGGGTTGGCTACTAGATTAATTAAAGATTTTCCTGATTTGCCAATTCACGCAAGTACCCAAATGTCAATACATAATTTGCAAGGAACCTTAAAATTGCAAAATTTAGGTTTTAAAAGAGTTGTTCTTGCAAGGGAACTTTGTGCAAATGAGATTGAATATATTTGCCAAAATTCTAATGTAGAGATTGAATGTTTTATACATGGAGCTCTTTGTATTTCTTATTCTGGTCAGTGTTTATTTTCAAGTTTAGTTGGTGGTAGATCGGGAAATCGAGGAAAATGTGCTCAGCCATGTAGACTTCCATACGAACTTGTCCAAAATGGAAATGAAACAATTGATAAAGGATTTTTGTTAAGTACAAAAGATTTATGTGGTTTAGATTATATTCCATTTTTAATTAATGCTGGTGTAACTTCTTTTAAAATTGAAGGAAGAATGAAAACTCCTGAATATGTTGCAACTGTTACAAGAATATATAGAAAATATATAGATTTGGCTTTGTCTGGAAATCCTTATGTTATAGATGAAAAAGATAAAAAAGATTTGCTTCAAGTCTTTAATCGTGGTTTGTCTTCTAATGGTCATTTAGATAAAGAACCTAACAAAAATTTAATATACCCTATTAAGCCTAATAATATGGGGCTTCCTTTAGGAATTATCCAAAAATATAATAAAACTAATGGACATATAACTTTAAAATTACAAGAAGAATTATATGTTGGAGATTGTATTTCTACTCAAAAAGAAAATGGTTCTTACAATGTTTCTGAATTAATGGTTAAAAACAAAAATATTAAAATTGGTAACATAGGAAATTTAGTTACAATTGGTAGAATGAAAGGAAATATATCTGTTGGAGATAAAGTTTATAAAATTTCATCTAAAGTTTTAAAAGACAATGCTTTAAATTCTTTTAAGACTGAAAACAGAAAAATTCCTCTTAATATTAAACTATTTATACAAAATAATAAAAATATCTCTGCGGTGGTTAATTCTTGTTATAAATATGATTTGTATAAAAATTTAAATTTTGAATACACTTCTAATATAATCCCTAATACATCAATTAATAAGCCTTTAGACAAAGATACTATAATAAAACAATTTTCTAAAACTAATAATTCAATATATGAATTTAAAAAAATTGAAATTATATTAGATGACAATTTGTTTCTACCAATAAGCAGTTTAAATGATTTAAGGAGAACAATTTTAGAAAATATTGAAAAACAAACTTTAGATAAGATAAAAAGAACTTCTAATTGCTGTTATACTCCAATTGTTTCTAATGCCTCTAACTTAAAAAATAACTATAAAATTTCGTTATTATTAAATGATTTAAATTTAGAGTATGATTATTCTAAACTAGATGGAGTCCATAACTTATATATACCTTTAAAATTTTTTGTTAATAAAAATTATGAAAATATTTTAAATGTTTTAAATAAAAAATTCTCTACATATATATATTTGCCAACTATTATTAGAGCAAATTATAGGAATTTATTTTATGATAATATTGTAAATACAACAAAAAAATATAATATAAAAGGTATAGTCCTTTCTAACATATCAAACTTTATGCTTATTTCGGACTTATATAAAAGCAATAAAAACTTAGAATTAATTGCAAATTATACCTTTAATATTTATAATAATGAAACTATTAATAAATTAAATGAACTTCAAATTTCTAGGTATACTGTTAGTCCTGAACTTAATAAATTATCTATTTTAAATTTATATGGTAATCCTCAAAAAGAACTTATAGTATATGGTAAAATTCCTTTAATGAATATGAATTATTGCCTACTTGGAAAAAGCAATAAATGCTACCCTAATTGTAATTCTTTATGTACAAATAAAAATAGATATTTCCTAAAAGATAGACTTGGATTACATTTTGATATTGTCCCTGATAACATCCAAACTGTTACTACAATTTATAATTGCAAAACTTTATCAATTTGTCCTACTGATTTTAATTTGGATTGTGCAAGAATTGACATTTTGTACGAGAACATTGATGAAATTAACAATATTATAAATACTGTTAAGCTTGGTAAAAAATTTGAGGGAAAACAATATACTAATGGAAATTTAAATAGAGAAATTTAAAAATAAAATAATGAACTATATATTTATACTGTCCAACTTTTTTGTTTAGTATATAACAATAGTTCATTATTTTACTTTTTATTTATTAATATCATTCCTAAAAATTACAATCTCTTCCTCTTCCATTTCGTAGCATTTCATAAAAATCATCTATATTTACTTTTTTCCCAACTTTTCCAAATCTAAATTCTCCTAAATTATTTCTAAAATGTTTTCTTTCTTTATTATTTTCTATAATACTTTCTCTTTTATTAATAGCATTTTTTATTATATTTTTCTTTTTTTCTAATGATGTATCTGTTATTTTTATAACCTCTTTATCATTTAAACATACAGAGACATTTCCTTGTGGAGACACTCTTAATTTATGACAAGATCCACAAGGATATTTCCATGAAAACATTGCAAGAACTCCTACTGTAATTTTATCATCAATTCTATAATATCTCATGGAAGGATTATCTCCTTGTATATTTTTTCTTGGAATCTGTGAAACCTCTCCTATTTTCTTTAATTCATCTAATATGTTAACTTCTGTAATATATTCATCAACCCAGAAATTTTGTCCATCTTCATTTGACTGATTAGGATTACATGGGAAAAACTGCAAAAATCTAACTATTATTCTTTCTTTTCCATATTTATTATTTTTTTCTATTGCATAATTAATAAAATCTGTTATTTCTTTAATATTATCTTTCATTACTACCATATTTATTTTTATCAAGCAGTCTGTTATTTCTAACATTTTATCAATCCCTTTTAATACCTTATCTAATGCATCAATTCCAACTATATTTTTAAATTTTGAGCTATCCATGGTATCTAAACTAACATTTATTCTACTAATTCCACTTTCTTTTAAATCATTTGCTTTTCTTTCCAAAAAGAAACCATTTGTTGTTATTGATTGTTCTTCATATCCCAATTTTTTTGCATACTTCATAAATTCAGTTATTGTAGTTTTAAATAATGGCTCTCCGCCAGTCCAATGTATTTTCTTAACACCATTTTCTATTGCTGCTTCTAATATCTCTTTAATATCTTTATCACTCATGTCTTTAGAATGACTATTATGTGAATTGCAATATTTACATCTAAAATTGCAATTTGATGTTATACCAAATCTTAAATGCCAATCTTCCATTTTTCATCTCCTCCTTTTATTAAATTACCTTTCTTCTTCATCTAATGTACACTTTTTTATTTTACTTTTTTTAATTTCATCTTGTAAAAATTCAGTTATAAAAAAAGTCACTTCTTCTAATGCATCTTTTGCATCTGATTTATGTATTGCATTTAAATAAAACACACCATTTTCTATATTTACTGTGTCTTTTTGTGGTCCATATTTGTATCTTATTGTTTCTTTATCACACATTTTACCTAATGGTTTATTTCCACATATTTTTATTAAATCTGTTATGGCATTTTTTCCTGATACTACCCCTATGCACGCATTTCCGCTTTTTAATTGTTCAACATTTATTTTTTTAAATTCCAAATTTTCTTCATTTTTATATAATTTATTTAAAAATTTTTCATCTAAATTAATATCTCTAGTAAATAACACATTTAGTTTTTTGGAAATAATTTCTAAAATTTCATCTTTTTTTTCATATGCACAAGGCTTTATCATAAATAAACTATATTCCATTTTACACCTTCTTTTTACTTTAAGTTTTCTAAAGATTTATTTGTAAAATTATAAAGTTTTGTAAAATCATTTTTTATCATTAATATAATTTTATTCATCGTCAAATATGCCATATTATATTCATCTTTTGATATCAAATTATTATTAAGTGCCTGTTTTAGTTCTTCTTCATCTAGGGTATAAAACTTTCCATTTGGTAATACAACAACATCTAAATATAAATCTTCACTATATGGTATTCCTAAATCATACTTGCATTTATATCTTTCTATATCAAAATACCACTGTAACAATTTCCAATTATTGTCATACATTACGGTCATACAATATTTTTCGCTATTTGGAAAATATGTCATAATTTTATAATTTCTTGAAATTATTACTTCTTCAGTTCCATCTGGCCTTGTTGCTTTAAAATCTTTTTTTAAATCTTCTATATCTATTAGTGAAATTTTACCATTAAATTCATTGTAGTTTGCATCCATTATTTTGAATTTCTTTTTTAAAATATTCTTATCTGTTCTTCTATCTGCATAATTAATTTTCATATTATCTCTCCATTAACAATTTCATTAAAATTTTATATTTTTCTTCAAGTTCTTTTTTTACATCCTCAAATTCTATTTTTTCCCAGCTCTTTTGTAGTTTATTTATAATTCCGTCAGCACCTTCATCAATTTGACATTGTCTTTTTCCATACCATGCATAAAAAAGTGTAAGTGGATGTTCAATGTGTGCAATAGCATCTGCAGTTGCAACAATTTTTTCTTCTATTGTATCTCTTGTGTACTCTGATAAACCTCTATGCTTTTTTATACAATTTTTTATACTTTCTACTTTCCATTCTTCAATGTTATATTTTGATAAAAAATCTTCAGCATATTTTGCTCCTGTAATATGATGTTTTTTCCTATCTCCTGTTATTTTTGTAACATCGTGCAAATATGATGCAATTTCCACAACTTGTACATCTGCATTAAATTTTAAAGCTAAGTTTTTTGCACTTTTTACTACTGGTTCTATATGGTATTTTACCCTATCATCTTTACAAATATTTTGTAGTAATGCCTTAATATCTTCAATTAGTATCTGATATTCTTCTTTTTGCATAATCCACCACCTTTCATATCATATAAAATATACGTACATTATATATGTATTTTGATTTTATCATTTTTATTCATATTTTCAATTTTAATTAATTTTCATAATTAGAAATATATTCTCATTAATGTTTCGTATAAGTTGACTTTGTAAAAAAATCATTATATAATATTTACAAAATATTACAATTTAAAAAATAATAGTTAGCCGCTTCAAACGGCTGACTATTATTTTTAAATAAGATTTTCTGGATTTAACGCTTTAAGCTCTTCTAATACAAATAATCCGTCTTTTCTAATTAAAACTCCATCAAAATAAATTTCTCCTCCCCCATACTCTGGTGTTTGAATATTTACTATATCCCAATGAATACTAGATCTATTTCCATTATCACTTTTTTCTAGCGAATCTCCAGGAGTAAAATGGAAACTTCCTTTTACTTTTTCGTCAAACAATGTATCTCCTATTGGTTTTTCTACATAAGGATTTAGTCCAAATGCAAACTCTCCAATATATCGTGCTCCCTCATCAGTATCCAATATTTCATTTAATTCTTTTTCTTTATTAGCAGTTGCATTAATAATTTTTCCATTTTTAAATTCAAATCTTATATTATTAAATGTAATACCATTATATGTTGTTTCGGTATTATATGTTATATAACCATTTACACTATCTTTTACTGGAGCTGAAGCAACTTCTCCATCTGGGACATTAAATGTTCCAACATATTTTTCTGCATTTATTCCCTTTATGCTAAATGATAAATCTGTATCATTTCCCAAAATATGAACATTGTCTGTTTTATTCATTAAATCTTTCAATGAATTCATTGCTCTTGACATCTTTCTATAATCCAGATTACATACATTAAAGAAAAAATTCTCAAATTCATCTTTGTTCATTTTAGCCATTTGAGCCATAGCATTATTAGGATATCTCAATATACACCATTTAGTATTTTTTACTCTTTCTTGAAAATGTACTGGTACTGTGTAATGTTTATTATATAGTTCCATTGCCTCTTTTGAAATCCCATTTAATTCAGCAGCATTTGGTATAGCTCTTATTCCAATATATGCATCCATTTCTTTCATTCTATTGGTATCAATTTGCCCATATAATTTAATTTGCTGTTCATCTGCATTTTCAAGCATTACTCTTAAAATTTCATAATTAATAATATTAAACTGTGGTTTGGCACCTAATTTTTGTACTTGTTTAATTAATTCTTTAGCTAGCGGAATCGCTTCTTCTCCCAAAACTTCTATTAATATGTTCTCTCCTTCTTTTATATCAACTGAATAAGTTAATAAATTATTAGCTAATTTTTCTATTCTTATATCTTTCATAATATTCCTCCATTAGATTTTATTTTTTTTAGTATAACACTTTTAATAATAGTTAGCAATTATTATTAAAAAAAGAGCAACATTTGTTGCTCTTTTTATTTTCTTAGGAACCCTTTTACTTACTGTCCTTTGAAGCCTCCTTTTTAAGTCTTTCCTCTTCAGCTTTTTTTGCTGCTTCTTTCATTGCCTTTTCTTGCTTTTGTGCAAGTATTTCAGCCTCGATTCTCCTTTTTTCTTCATCCTCTTTTCGATTCTTGTTCCTAAAAAATCCAAACATGTCAATTCCTCCTCCTGTTTTTCACATTTTGTTTGGGTATCCTAAAAAAAATGTTAATTAGAATTATATTATATTTATATTTATATGTCAATTATTTTATACAAGGATTCTTGCTGCTTAACCCTATTATTAAATCCATATTATCATCTTTAGCAGCTTTATTTTTTCTAATAGCTCCACATTTTTTACATTTAAAAACAATAACATAACCTTTTTTGGAATTTATTTCTAATCCTATTGGTTCTAAAACCCCATGACAATTTTCTGCTCTGTCTCCAGGATTTATATCTACATGTTTTGAATGTAAACAATAAGGGCAATGATTTCTACATGTATAATTTAATTTTGTAACTTTTCTACCACAATTCTCACATATAAATTCTTCATCTATTTTAGTAAATTTACTATTTTCAAGCATATTTCATACCCTTTCAAACTTTAATATTTAAAATCTCCTCCACCTATAAATTCTTTTAATAATGAATTTGTAGGAACATATTTTTCTGGAATAGCTTCAAAATATTTTAACATATTTTTTAGTCTTTGTGCCTCAGCATATTCTGGACTTTTGTTTGTTATTTCTTCTAATAATGACAATGCTATATCTTTTAATACTGCAAGCTCATATATTAATGATGTATTAAACATTGCATCTGCTTCTTCTTGAAATGGGAAAATATTTTGTTCTTCTCCTCTATTTACAGAAGCCCATGATTTTAATGTATGTATTGCAGAATATCCTCTAAATTTATAATCCCTTACTATTCTTCTTACAAGTCTATTATCAGTTGTTGAAATTCTATTGAAATAATCCATGTTTAGTACTGTTAAGGCACTTATATATATTTTAAATTTATTTTCTTTTGGTATTTTGGCTGTAAGTCTATCATTTAAGCAATGAATTCCCTCTATTACAAGAATTTGGTCTTCTTCAAGTCTCATTTTTTTACCTTTATATCTTTTTGTTCCAACATGAAAATCAAACTCTGGCATTTCTATTTCTTCACCATTTAATAACTTTGTTAAATGATCATTAAATAAATTTAAATCAATTGCTTCTATAGATTCAAAATCATAGTTTCCATCTTTGTCTTTTGGCGTATCTTTTCTTTCTACAAAATAATTATCAACTGATATTGTAACAGGTTTTAAACCATTAATTTTAAGTTGAATTCCAAGTCTTTGAGCAAATGTCGTTTTTCCTGAAGATGATGGCCCTGCTATTAATACTATTTTTGTGTTTTTTCTTCTTGAAATTTCATCTGCAATTAATGCAATTTTCTTTTCATGTAATGCCTCATCTAGCATTATAACATCTTTTATTCTATTTTCTTCAATTGCTTTATTTAATTTATAAACTGTATTTACCCCAAGCACTTTATGAAGATCGTCATATTCATTTAAAGACCAAGCTAATTTTTTGTTTTCCTTATCTTTAGCTATTTCTAAAGGATTTTTTGAACTTGGATATTTAATTAAAAAGCCATTATCATATTTTACAATCTCAAATAAATTTAAAAATTTTGTATTTGATGCAAGCATTCCATAAAAATAATTGTAATAATCTTGGCAAAAATACATTTTTATTTCCTTATTTGTTTTTAAATCTAATTGTAGTTTTCCCTTTATTGTCTTTGTTTTGTCAAAAAACTCTTGTGCTTCTTTTCTATTCATTACTTTCTTTTCTATTGGTAATTGTGCTAAAATTAATTCTTTCATTTTTTTAGTAACATTTTCTATCACTTCTTCTGTTACTTCCATATTTTCTATTTCACAAAACATAGAGTGTGAAAGCTGATAATTAACTGTTAATAATGCTTCTGGATAAATTTTTGAAAATGCCATTCCCATAATAAAAATAAGTGTTCTTCTATATATTTTCATTCCTTCTTTGTCTGACATATCTAAAAGTTTTATATGTGCATCTTCTTTTAACTCATATTCTATATTTTGATATTCGTTGTTTACAAGTGCTCCCATTATATTATATTTGCTTGTTTCTATTTCTTCTTTTAATACTTCTTTTATTTTTGTTCCTTTTTGTGCTTTTATTATTTTATCTTTATAAGTTATTTCCATTGTTTTTTACCTTTCTTTTTTAGTACCATTCTAATTCCCAATCTGCAAGTTTTACACTGTCTCCTTCTTTTACTCCCATTTTAATTAGTTCATCTTCAATTCCCATATTTTTTAAGCATTTTTGTAAATAGTACATAGATTCATTGTCTTCTATATTTATTCTTCCCATTAGTCTTTCTACTGCTTTACCTTCAACAATAAATTCATCTTTTTCTTTTCTTATTGTCCATTTGTCTTTTTCATCGTCTAACTCATATACCATTCTTTCTTCTATATCTATTAAATCTTCTTTTGGAAGTGTTTTTAAAACTTCTGCTACATGGTCTATTAGTTCTTGAACTCCTTGACCTGTTACTCCTGAAATTTTATATATTTCTAAGTTTTCTTTTTTGGCTAATTCTTCTATACTTTTTAATATTTTTTCGTCTTGCATTATATCTATTTTATTTACTACTATTATTTGCTTTCTTGTACTTAATTTTTCACTGTATTTTTTTAACTCTTCATTTATTGTATAAAAGTCTTTTACTGGGTCTCTTCCTTCTTCGCCTGAAGCATCTAAAAAGTGTAATAAAAGTCTTGTTCTTTCAACATGTCTTAAAAATTGAATTCCAAGTCCTACACCCTCACTTGCTCCTTCTATTATTCCTGGTATATCTGCAATTACAAAACCATTTCCATCTTTGGTTTTTACCACACCTAAATTAGGTACTATTGTTGTAAAATGATAGTTTGCAATTTTAGGTTTGGCATCTGTAACTTTTGACAAAAATGTTGATTTTCCAACATTTGGAAATCCTAAAAGTCCAACATCTGCAAGTAATTTTAATTCTAGAATAATTTCTTTTTCATCTATTTTTTCACCATCTTCTGAAAATCGTGGTGCTTGTCTTGTAGATGTTGCAAAATGTGAATTTCCTCTTCCTCCACGTCCACCTTTTTGTACTAATTCTACTTGATTTTCATTTGATAAATCAGCTATTACTTTTCCAGTTTTAGCATCTTTTACAACAGTCCCTATTGGAACCTTTATATATAAATCTTCTCCATATCTTCCATTACAATGGTTTCCACTTCCATTTTCTCCATTTTTAGCTTTAAACTTTTTGTTGTACCTAAAATCTATTAATGTATTTTTATCTTTATCAACTTGAAAATATATATTTCCGCCATTTCCGCCGTCTCCGCCATCAGGTCCACCTGCTGCAACATATTTTTCTCTTCTAAATGTTGCAACACCATTTCCACCATCTCCGGCTTTAATTATTATTTTTGTATAATCTGTAAACATTTTTTTCTCCTTTAAAACTTTTAATTGATTACTTAAACTAATTCTCAAAATAATTAAGCATCATTGCTTTTTTTACTTTTTTCATTGTTTCTTTTGCAACTTCTCTTGCTTTTTTTGTTCCTTCTATTAATACTTTATCTACTTCTTCTGGATGAGCTTCATAATATTTTCTTTTTTCTCTTATTGGTTCTAATGTATCTATTATGTTTTTAGCAAGTTCTTTTTTGCATGCAACACATCCTCTTTTTCCTGCTCTACATTCTTCACATACTTTTTTGTAATCATCTTCTTTTGTAAATAATTTATGATAATATGCAACCATGCATATGTCAGGATTTCCTAAATCATCTTTTTTTATTCTTCCTGGGTCTGTAACTGCTCCCATTACTTTTTTTGTTATTTCTTCTGGACTATCTGATAAATATATTGCATTTCCAAGTGATTTTCCCATTTTTTCATTTCCATCTAGTCCTTTTATTCTAGCTTGCCCAGATAAAACTTCTTTTGGTTCTTTTAATACATCTTTACCATATATGCTATTAAATTTTCTAACTATCTCTCTACATTGTTCTATTAGTGGTAATTGGTCTTCTCCAACTGGTATTAACTCTCCATCAAAGCATGTAATATCTGCTGCTTGGCTTACCGGATAACCTAAAAATCCGTATGTTACACTTTCACCAAATAGTTCTTTTTTTTGTGCTATTTCTGTTTTTACTGTTGGGTTTCTTTGAAGTCTTGCTATTGTAACTAAATTTGAATAAAACACTGTTAATTCTGCTGTTTCTGGTATCATTGATTGTATGTATATTGTTGTTTTGTTTGGGTCTATTCCACATGATAAATAGTCTATTGCAAGTTCTCTTACATTTTTTCTTACTTTTTCTGGATTGTTAAAATTGTCTGTTAATGCTTGAACATCTGCTATTAATATAAATGGTTCATATTCATCATTTTCTTGTAATTTAAGTCTTGTTTTTATTGAGCCAAAATAATGCCCTATGTGTAACCTTCCTGTTGGTCTATCTCCTGTTAATATTCTTTTTTTACTCATTTTATTTACCACTCTTTTCCTTTTTGTTTTTTACTTGTATATTATACTATATTTTATAAACAAAAACAACTCTATTTACTAGAGTTGTTTTAAATATTATTTATGCTTTTGCAGCTACTTCTTTTTTTGCTTTTTCAACTGCTTCTACTGGGTAAACACTTACTTGTTTTTTGTCTTTACCTTTTCTTTCAAATTTTACATTTCCATCTACTAATGCATATAATGTATCATCGCTACCTTTTCCTACATTAGTTCCTGGATGTACTTTTGTTCCTCTTTGTCTTACTAAAATATTTCCAGCAAGTACAAATTGTCCATCAGCTCTTTTTACACCAAGACGTTTTGATTCACTCTCTCTACCGTTATGGCTACTACCTTGACCTTTCTTATGAGCCATGTTTTTTCACTCCTTTCGGTTCTAATTCTCATTTATAACTATTTGTTAAATTCTACTTTAATTATGCTTCTACTTTTTCTGCAGCTTTTGTTGCAGTTTTTTTAGCAGCTAATTTAATGCTTGTTATTTCAACCTTTGTGTATGGTTGTCTATGTCCTTGCATTCTTCTGTAGTTCTTTTTAGGTTTCATTTTGTAAACTAATATTTTTTTAGCTTTACCATGTGAAACTACTTTTCCTTCTACTTTAACACTTTTTACATAAGGATTTCCTACTTGTACTTTTCCATCTTCTGATACTAAAACTACTTTGTCGAAAGTAACTTTTTTACCTTCTTCTGCATCTAGTTTTTCGAAAAATACTACATCTCCTTCTGCTACTTTGTATTGTTTTCCACAGCTTTCAATTATTGCGTACATTTAAAATGCACCTCCCTTATTTGTATACTCGCTAATCCTTTTGCAACAAAGGTAACTAAATTTAATTAGTTTTTATGTACCTTGACTAAGCGGATTACAGTTAAGTATTTTATCATATTTTTTTATGCATGTCAATTGTTTGAAGATTATTTTTTTGTGTTTTAGCAATTAGTTTAATTAAATCACAAAGGCAAAATATAATACAATTAAAATATCTAATATAAGTAGTACTGGAAGTCCAATTTTAAATGTCCATTTTTTAGTTTTATGTCTAAATAAATACATTCCAGCAATTGTACCTATTCCCCCTCCAATTGCTGTTATTATAAATAAAGTATTTTCTGGTATTCTCCATGAACCTCTTTTAGCTTTTTGCTTGTCTATATACATTGCTAAAAAGCCAATTATATTTATTATTACTATATATATAACAAAATTTTGTGCCGTAAATATTTCTTTTAACATAAATTTCTCCTTATTTTTATAATACTTTTTTATCTTATCACAAAACACAAAAAAAAGAAAGTATTATTAAATTATAAAATTTTAGGCACTTTGACAATTTAATAAAGAAGTAATATAGCTCATATTTAATATATTACTCCTAGGTATTAAAAAATTTGCACACTAAACTTAACAAGCTCGTTTTTTCTTCATGTTTATTATAAATTTTTGACAATACTTTATTTAAAATTTTTTATTCATATATTGATTTATCTGTATACTTTATTATTTTATATACAGATAAATCAAATATTTTTACTACCCAAATAAACTAATTTGGTTACTTTGGCTCATACCCTTTAAACAACCAAAATTCTTTAATAATTCAGCTCCAGATGTTCCAATTTTAGCCCTTATTTTTAGGTCATCTATAGACATAAATTTTCCGGTCTTTTCTTGCATTTACAATTCCTTGTGCAGCAACAGTACCAAAACCTGCAATACTGTTTAAAGGTGGTCTTAATTTATCGTCTTGTATTTTAAATTTAGTTGCATCAGACTCATAAATGTCTACTGGTAAAAATTCAAATCCTCTTTCATACATTTCTAATACTATTTCTAAGTCGTCATACATGTCTAGCTCTGCTTTTGTTGCCTCTTTTTTCTGGTTTTTCATTTCTATTTCTTTCATTTTATTTTTTGCTCGTTCTTTTCCATTTATCATAAATTCTGCATCAAATGCTTTTGCTCTTATTGAGTAATATGCTGCATAATATGCAAGTGGAATGTGAACTTTAAACCATGCTATTCTAAATGCATTTGTAACATATGCTGCTGCATGGGCTTTAGGGAACATGTATTTTATTTTTTCACATGATTTTATGTACCAATCTGGTACGTCATGTTCTTTCATTATAGCCTTAAATTCTTCCCATTTTGCTGGATCTTTTAATGCTTTTCCTTTACGTACTGTTTCCATTATTTTGAATGATTTGTCAGGTGGTACACCTTTTTTTATTAAATATATCATTATGTCGTCCCTACAACATATTGCTTCTTGTAATGTTACAATTCCTTGTTCTATTAATGTTTGGGCATTTCCTAGCCACACGTCTGTACCATGTGATAATCCAGACAAACGTATTAATTCGTCAAATGTTGTTGGATGTGTGTCTAAAAGCATCCCTCTTGCAAATTTTGTACCATATTCTGGTATTCCAAATGTTCCAACTTGTGAATGTATTTGCTCTGGAGTTACACCTAGTGCATCTGTAGAATTAAATATTGACATTGTTTCTTTATCATCTAATGGAACTTGTGTTGGTGCAATTCCTGTTAAATCTTGTAACATACGAATAACTGTCGGATCGTCGTGCCCTAGTATATCGAGTTTTAATAAGTTTGCATCTATTGAGTGATAGTCAAAGTGTGTTGTTATTATGTCTGAGTTTGGATCATCTGCTGGATGCTGTACTGGTGTAAACTCATATATTTCTCTTCCTTTTGGTACTACTATAATTCCTCCTGGGTGCTGACCTGTTGTTCTTTTTATTCCTGTACATCCTACAGAAAGTCTTTGTATTTCTGCTCTATTTACTGGTATTCCTCTGTCTTCAAAATATCCTTTTACATAACCAAATGCTGTTTTTTCTGCAACTGTACCTACTGTTCCTGCTTTAAATGTTGTTCCTTTTCCAAATATAACTTCTGTGTATTTGTGTGCTTTTGCTTGATATTCCCCAGAAAAGTTTAAGTCTATATCTGGTTCTTTGTCTCCATTAAACCCTAAGAATGTTTCAAAAGGTATGTCCATTCCGTCTTTGTTTAGCTTATGCCCACATTTTGGACATACTTTGTCTGGCAAATCAAATCCATTTTGAAAGCCATAGTCTGTAAAATCTGAATATTTACAATTTGGACATAAATAATGTGGTGGTAATGAGTTAACTTCTGTTATACCTGTCATAAATGCTACAAGTGATGAACCAACAGAGCCTCTTGAACCTACTATATAGCCATCTGAATTTGATTTCCATACTAGTTTTTGTGCAATTATGTACATAACAGAATAGCCATTACTTATAATTGAGTTTAATTCTTTATCTAGTCTTGTTTGAACAATTTCTGGCAATTCTTCTCCATACAATTCATGTGCTTTTTTGTATGCTATATTTTTTATGTCTTCTTCACATCCTGGTATGTGTGGTGGACATTTTTCTGGTGATATTGGACTTATTTGTTCACACATGTCAGCTATTTTGTTTGTATTTGTAACTACTACCTCATATGCCTTTTCTTCTCCTAAGTATTTAAATTCTTCTAACATTTCTTCGGTTGTTCTTAAATATAATGGTGCTTGGTTGTCTGCATCGTCATATTTTTGACCTGCTTCTAATATTCTTCTATATATTTCGTCTTGTGGATCCATAAAGTGCACGTCACATGTTGCTACAACTGGTTTACCAAGTTTTTCTCCTAATGCTACTATTTTTCTATTTATATCTCTTAATGCCTCATGGTCTGCAACTACTTCATTTCTAATTAAAAATTCATTGTTTCCTATTGGCTGGATTTCTAAGTAATCATAATCATTTGCTATTTCTTCTATTTCTTCATCTGTTTTTCCAAGTTCTATTGCTTGATATAATTCCCCTGCTTCACAGGCACTTCCGAAGTATTAACCCTTCAGAATATTTTTTATATAAGCTTTTTAATATTCTTGGTTTTCTGTAAAAATAGTGTAAATGTGATAATGATACTAATCTGTATAAATTTCTTAGTCCTACATAGTTTTTTGCAAGTATTATTGCATGATATGTTTTTAGTTTTTTGTATTCTTCTTTTTTAGTCTCTTCATCTGCTGCAAGTTGGTCTATGTCTGCTACCGTTTTTGCTCCTTTTTCTTTTAACATGTCCATCATTACTCTAAATACTTTAACTGTTGTATCTACATCGTCTAAAGCACGGTGCGCTACTTCTACTTTTATTCCTAAATTTTCTGCTATTTTTCCAAGTTTGTATTTTTTGTAGTTTGGGAATAAATCTTTTGCTAAACTTAATGTGTCTAAATATGTATAATCAAATTTATAGCCTAAATTTATTGCATTTTGTTTTAAAAATCCTACGTCAAAATTTGCATTGTGTGCAACTATTACCGTATTATTGGGATCTCCTAAAAATTCTAAAACATCTGGGAATACGTCTTTTATTGTTTTGGCATCTTTTACCATGTCATCTGTTATATTTGTAACCTCAGAAACTCTTTGTGGTATATGTTTTTCTGGATTAACAAAACAACTAAATTCGTCTATTACTTCCCCATTTTTTACTTTCATTATTCCTATTTCTGTAATTTTTTCTGTTTTTGCTGAAAAACCTGTTGTCTCTAAGTCTAACACACAATATGTTGTATCTATTTCTTGTCCTTTATTATTATATACAGATTTTGTGTTGTCTGGTGCTAAATATGCTTCTACACCATAAATTACTTTCATGTCTGGGTTGTCCACCCCAAGTAGCTTATGAGCTTCTGGAAAGCTTTGTACAACTCCATGGTCTGTTATTGCAATTGATTTCATTCCCCATTTCATTGCTCTTTTTATTAAGTCTTTTGCTGATGTCATTGCATCCATTTGGCTCATTTTGGTATGCATGTGAAGTTCTACCCTTTTGTGCTCACTGTTGTCCATTCTTATTTCTTTTTTTAGTCCTTCTGTTTCTACTATTGTGTTTGCCATAACAGACAATTCATTTGAAAAACTGTCCATTCCAGCTGTTCCTGCTATTTTTATTCCTTTTGCTTTAGCAATTCTTCCTTGTACCTTTTTTGATTGGTCTTTATTTAAAAATGCTTTACATGTTAAGGTACTTGTTCCATCATACAAATCAAAACTGAGTAATGTTTTTCCAGATTTTAGTTCTCGTGGTTCCATAAAAATTACTTCACCTTGAAGAGCAACTCTTCCGTCGTCTGCTGATAATTCTTGAACTGTTGTTAATTTTTCTTGTATGTTTTGTGATGTTCCTAAAATTAATGGAGTTGATTCATCTTCTTCTGGTTTGTTTGGTATTTGATCATTGTTTGTTTTGTATATTGTATTTCCTATTACAGTTACATCTCCTGCATATGAGTCTACTCCTGCTTTTCCTATTATTTTTACTGTATTTGCCTCTTCTAATTTTGTTATAACATTTTGGCTATCTTCTGGCACTGTAAATGATTTACATGTAATTTTTCCTGTTCCATCATATAATTCAAATATCAATAAAACTTTTTCTGATTTTGTCATACGTTTTTCTAGGTTAGATACTCTTCCTTCTAATGTTATTCTTGTATCACTTGGCGTTATATCTTTTATTTTTACTTTATTTTCTTTAGCTTTTGTTTGTTTTCCAAGTATTAATTCTTGATTTTCATCTTCTGCCACTTTTGGTGCCTCTTCTACCATATATGGCATAGATTCAGGTGACATGTAGTTTGGATCTTCTTCCCCTACATAGCTATCTTCTAATGATTTTAAATTTTCTTGTTCTAATTGCTTATTTGCCATTTCTATATGTTCTATTATTTTATTTACTTCTTTTTCTTCTGCTTCTTTTGCTTTTTGTACTATTTTTTGCATTTCTTCTTTTGTAATGTTTTCTGTTAATGTTATTTTATATTTTTTTCCAAATAATTTTTGTATTACATTTGCTAGTTCTTGATCTGTCTTTTTGGCTTTTAAAAATTCAGCACCTTTTATGTGCATGTTAACTGTTATTTCTTTTTGAGTGCTTTCTACCTCAGCATTCATAAGCAACATTGGCTTTGCAAGTGGAAATTTATGTGCCATATAGCAAATTATGTTTTTCCATTCTTCTTTTATTCCTTTTGTTTGTACTTGGTCTGTATATTTCATTGTCATGTCAATATTTGAAAAACCAAATCTCTCTTTTAGAAATTTTTCTAAAAACCATATTTCTTTTATTTCTACATATTCATCTATTCCAAGTATTATTCCTAATGTATTTGTTTTTTTGTTTACATTTAATGCTTGTATATATGCATATTTTATATTGCTGTTTGTTTTATAATCACTAAATACTTCTCCTACTTTTTTTGATTTTTCTGACACTTATATCGCTCCTTTTTTATGTCTTTTTGCTTTATATTTTCAGTATGTAGTATATCAAAAATCTTTGTTTCGTACAAGTGTTTTTAACAAATTATAAAGAGGCCTTCAAACGAAAGCCCCTTTTGTACTTTTTTATTATGCACTTCCTTTATACAAATTTTGTTGGTACTGATTTTGTAATACCATATGGACCTACTCTAAAAAAGTAACTTCTGTCAAGAACAGCTACATTTTTAACTTTTACATGTTCTGCTATTCTTTTTGCAAAGTTGTCTTTTACATCAATTTCGCCATGATTTACCAAAACTGCTTTAAGATTTTTAAATTCGTTTAAAAAATTAATCATCTCATCAGCCTTTGCATGTGCAGAAAACTCAGATGTAAACTCTACATTTGCAAACTTTTTCAGGATTAATCCATTAATTTTTACAAAATCTCCATATGGAGTGTCCCGAAGATTTCTTCCCAGGCTTCCATCAAAAAGAAATCCTGTAAAATGGATAAGAGTATTGGAATTTCCAATGTAATTTTGAAAATAGAGTGGTGCAGGTCCATAGCCACCGCTTCCTGAGGTTGTAACAATTATTTTTGTTTCAGAAGTATTGCTTAAAATTTTGTCTCTTATTCCTTCATCAACATAAGTTAAATTGTCTGGCAGAAAGTCCAGGCAGTCATCATTTAGTCCAAAACCATCTTTTAAATAGATGTGTGTATATTTAATGGCAAGCTTACCATCAAAATATATTGGAATTGATGAATCCAGCAGATTTTCTTTTTGCATGTCGCGCAAAGTTTTTAGAATTTCTTGGCTTCTTCCTAAAGAAAATACCGGTACTATTAAGGTTCCGCCAATTTCCATTTTTTCCTTAACATTTTGCTTAAATACTGGAACTATTTCCTCTTTGTCCATGTCTCCATATGTTGATTCCTGAATTACCGTAAGCGGCAATTCTTTTACCCAGTTAGGTAATGGATCAACATCAAAAAACATATTAGAAAAATTAATGTCTCCAGTAAACAAAAGGTTAATTGATGCCTCATCTTCATACTGAATCTGAAGCAAAATCATGGCAGCTCCAAGCAAATGACCATTTTTGAAAAATGTTGCCTTTACAAACCTGTGAATGTTAAATGTTTTTTCATATTCCACTGCTTTTAATTGTGAAACACACTCATTTACATCACCTTCTGAATAAAGCTGTTTTTGGTTGTTTCTTCGTGATAAATCACGTAGTACCTTGCAGCTATCTACCAATGCCAGTGGCATAAGCATTTTTGTTGCCCCAGTGCAATAAATTTCATTGCGATAGCCTTGTTTTACAAGTAACGGCAAGCGACCTGTATGGTCAACATGGTTGTGAGTAACAAGCACACAATCAAGTTTGTCAGCATCAAATGGAAAACCTCTGTTATAGCTATCATTCTCCTTTTCCTGAAATAATCCACAGTCTACTACAATTTTGGCTGTCTCATTATTTGGAAATTTGATAACAAGGAAATGGCATGAACCAGTTACCTCGTTGTGCAAATCCATAATGTCGACATAGGTCCGAAGTTTAGTACTCATAAAAAAGTACCCTCCTTTGTTAAAATTAAAATGTTTTAACAACGTACACAAAACATTGTTATATTTATTTTACTACCAATTATGTTACCATGTCAATATATGGATATTAAATAATTCTTGTTATATCATTTTATTTAAAACACTAAATAATATTACTATATCGTTTTATATAGAAAAATTTAAATAATTCTGGCTATATCATTCCATGTTACAAATAATGCAAGTATTATTATAAAAGAAAAACCTAAAAGTTGAATATTAATTTCTATTTTTTGACTTAATGGTTTTTTACGTATTGCCTCTATTATTAAAAGAAGTATTTTCCCACCATCTAAGGCTGGAATTGGAAGCAAATTAGTTACCCCTAAAGATAAAGAAACAATTGCAATCATATTTATAAATTCAAACATTCCATTTGTTTTAGCTACAACTTCTGATATTCCAACAGGACCCATCATTTGGTCAAGCCCTGCCTTTCCAGTAAATAGTTGCTTTAATCCTTCAAATGTTGATGTAATAAATGTTCCTGTTTTTTCTCCTGCAAATGTTAATGCAGAACTCCAATTATTTGTTACTTGAAAATTATAACTTGTAGCCAATATAAAATAAACTATTAATGCAAATATAATATTTACTATTGCCCCTGCTGCAACTATTGCAACTCTTTTGGGAATACTTGCTTTTGAAAAAGAACCTTCCTTATCAGAAAGTTCTTCTTCTCCTTCCATACTTATAAAGCCCCCTAGTGGTATAAGTCTTAATGCATATTTAGTTTCTTTTCCTTGTTTTTTCCAAATTGTTGGTCCAAAACCTATAGCAAATTCATTTACCCTTACTTTACATAGTTTTGCGACAACAAAATGTCCAGTCTCATGTATTAGAATTAAAAATCCTAATAAAAATATTATTTTTATAGCAGATATTAAAAAAGTAAACAAACTATCTCCTCCTAAATCATCATAAATAATGCATATGCAAATGGTGCTAAAAATATTAAACTATCTATTCTGTCTAACATTCCTCCATGTCCTGGAATTAGGTTACTATAATCTTTTATATCTACAAATCTTTTTATTGATGATGCTGCAAAGTCACCTATTTGCCCAACTAAACTTAATATAATTGAACATCCTATAATATATATATATGACACATTCATGCCTAAATATGTATTTATAACATATGTATATATAACAATTGCAACTACTGCCCCAATTGTTCCACCAATACATCCTTCTATAGATTTTTTAGGGCTTATTTTACTAAATTTATGTTTTCCCATAGCTTTTCCTGTAAAATATGCAAAAATATCTGTTCCCCATGCAGCAAATATTACATACCATATTAATATGTTTCCATTTTTCATTCCATTTATTAGTGCAACAAAAATTGTAAAAAATACAATATATGCTATTCCAAAAAATGTATATGCAATATCTTTAAAACTTGTTTTCATCTCTGTTGCAATTACTTGCGCAAAAAGTATTAATAATATAGTTGGAATTGCAAGTGTTACTACTACCCATAAATATGAACTAGGAATTACATGTAAAAGTGAAATACTTAAACAGCTTAAATAGCCTACCCATTTTACAGGCTTTGCAACTTTTGATACTGCATTAAAATATTCGTCCATTGCAAGTAATGTAATTATAGCAAGTGCTATGTCTACAACATATTTATTTCCTATTAAAAATATTGCAAGTACTAAAGGAAACCCTAGTAGTGCTGATGTTACTCTTTTTATATCCATTTTTTCATTCCTTTCAACTAATTAGTTAATTTGCCCCGAATTTTCTTGTTCTTTTTTGATATTCTATAATTGCATTGTCTAAATCTTCTTCAGTAAAATCTGGCCAATTTTTCTCTACAAAAAGTAATTCTGAATATACTGATTGCCATGGTAAAAAATTACTTAATCTCATCTCACCACTTGTTCTAATAACAAGGTCTGGATCTGGCTCATCTTTTGTATATAATTCTTTTGAAATCGCCTCTTCGTTTATTTGTTCTAATTCAATTTTTCCTTCTTTATATTCAGTTGCAATTTTTTTCATTGCTTTTACTATTTCGTCTCTACCACCATAGTTTATAGCTATGTTAAATGTTATTCCTGTATTATTTTTAGTTCTTTCTACACATTCTTCCATGCTTTTTTGCATTGCTTTTGATAATGCTTTTTTATCTCCTAAAAATTTTACTTTTATGTTTTCACTGTCTGCCCTTTTAGAATAATTATTTAAATAGCTTTGAAATAAAAACATTAATGCTTTTACCTCATCTTCTGCTCTTTTCCAGTTTTCTGTAGAAAAGGCATATACTGTAATATATTCAAGTCCAATACTATTTGCATACCTAACTATTTTTTCTAAAGTTTTTGCACCTTCTTTATGTCCAAAAGCTGCTTGTTTTCCTCTTGCTTTTGCCCACCTTCTATTTCCATCCATTATAATGGCTATGTGTTTTGGCATGCTTTCTTTATTAAATTTCATATTATCACCTATTTATTTCTATTTGCTATGTATAAGGCAAGTTCTTTTAAAAACTCTCCTTTTTCTCCATAACAGTTAATTATTTCTATTGCTTCTTTTGTTATTTTATTTAATATTTCTTTAGCACCTTCAAGTCCATATTTTGATACATATGTACATTTTCCATGTTCTTTGTCATTTCCAACTGGTTTTCCTAAAATTTTTTCATTTCCTTCTTCTGATAATATATCATCCTTTATTTGAAATGCCAAACCTATTTTTTCTGAATATGTTGTTAATTTTTCTAAGTCTTCTTTTGGTGCATTTGCAAGTATTGCTCCCATTCTAACTGATAGTTTTAAAAATGCACCTGTTTTGTTTTTATGAATATATTCTAAATAATCTTTACTTATTGGTTTTCCTTCATATTCTGTGTCAACATACTCTCCTGCAATCATTCTATCTACTGCAAGTGTAAATTCATTAAAAATTTTAATTTTGTCTTGTAATTCTTCTTTTTTAGAATTTTTTAAATCTTCACTTATTAATATATATGCATTATTTAACAATCCGGTCTCCTGCAAGTATTGCTGTTGCCTCGTTAAAAGCTTTATGATTTGTTGGCTTTCCATGTCTTAAGTCATCATTATCTATTCCTGGTAAATCATCATGTATTAATGAAAAATTATGTACCATTTCGATTGCAACTGCATATGTCATACAGTTATTAACATCATTTTTAAATAATTTGTAAGTTGCAAGTAACAAAATTGGTCTTAATCTTTTGCCTCCTGCCATTAAACTATATTCCATAGAATTGTTTAATATTTTTTCTGGACAATCTTCATGTTTTACATATTTTTCTAATTCATTGTTTATTATTTTTTGATATTTACTTAATTCTTGCTTGAAATCCATTTTTATTCCTTCTTAAATTTAATAATTTACTATACTGACATTATTTCTTTTTCTTTGTTTTCTAGTATTTTATCAACTTCTTCTATTTTTTTGTCTGTTAATTTTTGTATGTCATTTTCTGCATTTTTTAGTTCGTCTTCTGTTATTTCAGAATTTTTTTGTTTTGTTTTTGCTTCATCAATTCCGTCTCTTCTAACAGCTCTTACTGCAACTTTTGCTTCTTCTGCCATTTTCTTTATGTCTTTTACTAGCTCTTTTCTTCTTTCTTCTGTTAATTCTGGAAATGCAAGTCTTATTACTTTTCCATCATTATTTGGATTTATTCCTATGTCTGATGCAAGTATTGCTTTTTCTATATCTTTTAAAACACTTACATCCCATGGTTGGATTACAATTAATCTTGCTTCTGGAACAGAAACTCCTGCTACTTGATTTATTGGTGTTGGTGTTCCATAGTAATCTATTTTTACTTTGTTTAATATTGCAGGGTTTGCTCTTCCTGCTCTTACTTCTGATAGTTTTTCTTCATATACACTTATTGTTTTATTCATTCTTTCTTCTATATTTTTATAATCCATTATTCTTTCCTCCTAAAATTTATTAACTTACTATTGTTCCTATTTTTTCACCTTTAACAGCTCTTACAATATTTTGTGGGTCAGCTATTCCAAATACTAAAAGTGGAATATTATTATCTCTACACATTGCTGTTGCTGTTGAATCCATAACTTTTAAATCTTTATTTAACACATCTATATATGAAATTTCTTCAAATTTTGTTGCATTTGGGTCTAGTTTTGGATCTGCAGAATATACTGCATCTATTGATTTTCCAAGAAGTATTACTTCTGCATTCATTTCTGTAGCACGAAGTGCTGCTGCTGTATCTGTTGTAAAATAAGGGTGTCCTGTACCACATGCAAATATTACAACTCTACCTTTTTCTAAATGTTTCATTGCTTTTCTTTGTATAAATGGTTCTGCTATTTCCCTCATTTCTATTGATGTTTGTACTCTAGAATAAACTCCTCTTGCTTCTAATGCATCTTGAAGTGCAAGCCCATTCATTGCTGTTGCAAGCATTCCCATATAGTCTGCTGTGGTCCTTTCCATTTGATGTCCATTTCTTCCACGCCAGAAGTTTCCACCTCCAACTACTATTCCTACTTTTACTCCTAAATCAACTATTTCTTTTATTTTATCACATATTTCTCCTACTGTTTTTGCATCTACTCCATTTCCTTTGCTTCCTGCTAATGCTTCTCCACTTAATTTTAAAAGAACTCTTTTATATTTTAGTTCTGGCAACTTTAACAACTCCTTTTAATTATATTTTTACTTTCGCCATTTTATCATAAATAAAATAAAAATGGTAGTAAAATATGATAATTTTTTAAAATTCTGGTAATTTGCCTTATTTTATGGTATACTTAAGTTATTGTAAGGAGCTAAAATTTATGGATATAGAAAATTTATATAATGATATTAATTTAATAGATATAGAAGATGCCAAAAAAGATATAGGACGTGCTTATAATTTTCTTTCTAAAGCCCATAATAAATACCCTAGCTTAGATGGTTACCAACTGTTATATTTTACTGAATTAAATTTTATAAAAGCTTCTCAAGAATACTATAAAATTATAGATAGATTATCTGGTATTAAAGTTCAATTATTGGCAAGAGATTATCTATTAGAAAATGAACAATTTTTAAAACATTTATATCAAAAATTTTCTAATAAAAAAATACCAGATGATGATGGAATTTATACATATGATCTAAAAAAATCAACAAACTTACTTGTAAGAAGCTTATTATATAACTTAAGAGAAAAATATAAAGAATATGGACTTAATCCTACTACGCAAGAAGAATATGAATATTTAAAAAACTCATTGCAATATTGTAAAGATGATTTATTAAGATTTCAAAAAGATGATAATATTAAAATTTTGCAATATACCTACAATTATTTAAATGAACATGGAGCTTTAGACCTTCTTTGTAACAGTCAAGAAAAGCAGCTAAAAATTTTATGGTTAGAAGATTTAGGGTATGTTACAAAACCAGATAAAAACCACCCAGATGATATTGGAATTGAAAAGTTTTTTTCAGAAGAATATTTAAAAACTCTTCCAATAGACGAGCTTTCTGCTTTAAATATATTTTGGCAAAATAAATATTCAAAAGAAATAAATTCAACTGGATTTGGCTATTTTGTTTTTCAGCAGTTAAACTTACTAAAAGATTTTCCAAATACTAATTTATCATTAGATGATGAGACAATAAAAAAACTTCTTACTAAATATCGTTTATTAAAATACTTAGCTAAAAATATATATAAAAGAAATTTACAGGGAAAATCTTATAATTCCTTATCTTCTGAATTTTCATTTGATTATAATCATACGTTTTCTAAATTATTTCCTAATTCCCCAAATTCCTTAGAAGATGATTTATCAATGTGTTTTGAAAGATTTATAGCTGCTGAAAATACTTATTCAATAAAAAATAATTTAATATGTGGTATAATTATGGATTTTGTTGACAATAAAAAACTTAAAAATTGGGGTTATATAAACGAAAACGAAAATGGTAAACCAAATACCATACAAGATAATTCCAAAAAAATTATTATTGGTATAGATTACCCTCGGATTAAATAGACCAATTTGTGTTCATGTTGACAAAGATATGATGGTTGATGCCTTAATTAACATGAAACAAACCATTATGCTTCCTGTATATGAAGGAAATAATGATTTTATGGTTATAAATCCAAATAGAGAAGGAATTGTAAAAAATAGTTATTTGCAAAACCATATTACACTTCCTTTAGAAAAAAGACATAAAATTTTTCTAAGGCAAAAAAAATTAATAGAAGAAAATTCAAAACATGATTTAATAGAACATTTACAGTTCTTAGCAAATCCAGATAAATTTCCAAAACACCTAAAAGATAAAAATCAAAAAAGAATTAGAAAATATGTAAATATGGGAAATGGCGTAATTTCTACTGAAGAAGAATTAAAAAAATTAAATAAAGCAAATTCTTTTGATGAAGAAAGATAAAAAGCTAATAATGAAGTTTCATTCACTATTAGCTTTTTTCTAATTTTGCAACTCTACAATACTATGTAATACCTTTAAATCTTCACTATATATTGCAACAATATATTTTTCATCTTGCTTTACATATTTACATACAACATTTTGCCCTAATTTAATTTCCTTTTTATAAGTAATCCTAACATTATTAAAAATTTGCTCATCATATACATTTTGTGGTAATGCTTCATATGCCAAATCTAAATATCGCAAATTATGCATATGTCTATTTACATCTATATCACTTCTTCTAACTTTATAGTTTATAAAACTTTCATAATTATTAGGTTCTTTTAATTTTTCTAATTCTAAAATATTAAATACAGATTTACCCTCTTCTGGATTATATTTTGCAATTAAACTCTCTTCTACTTTTGCAATTTTATTTTTTTCCACATTTATTAATAACCATTTTGATGTTGCTATAGCACATAATTGTTTATTTTCATCATAAACTTCAAAATCTCTATAAGAATAACATTTGTTAGTATATCTTGACCATGTATCTATATTTATTTTTTGTCCATATTTTGGTCTTTTTATAACCTGAAGTTTCCATTCTAATAAAACCCATGTTACTTTTGTTTGCTCTACTGTATTTACTCCATAGCCTGCACTATCTGAGTGATATGCTGCAATATTTTCTAGTCTTTCTAATAATGCAGTATTAGTTATTTCATTGTTTTTTCCTATATCTTTTAATCCTATTTCAAATTGTTTTTTGTATATCATTTTTTTGCCTTTCTTTTAATACCCTGGTTTTTTTAATAATTTAAACATATTCTTTTTATATTCTTCAACTCCTGGTTGATTAAATGGATTTACTTCAAGAAGCATACAAGACATTGCACATGATTTTTCAAAGAAATATATTAGCTCCCCAATTGATAACTCATCTAGTTTTTCTAATTCTATAACAACATTTGGAACATCTCCATCAACATGTGCTTTTATTGTTCCTTCCATAGCTTTTTTATTTATATAGTCTAAGTCTTTTCCTGCTAAATAGTTTAGCCCATCTAAATTATCTTCATCTGCATTTACAGTTATATTTGACTCTGGTGTTTTTATAGTTATTACTGTTTCAAATAAATTTCTTCTTCCTTCTTGTATATATTGTCCCATAGAGTGCAAGTCTGTTGTAAAGTCAACTCCTGCAGGGAATATTCCTTTTTGTTCTTTTCCTTCACTTTCGCCAAATAGTTGTTTCCACCATTCTGTAAAATAATGCATTTTTGGCTCATAATTTACAAGTATTTCTATATTTTTATACAATTTGTACATTATATTTCTTACTACTGCGTATTTGTAGCAATCATTATATTTTAAATCTGAGTCATTAAATCTTTCTTTAGCAATTCTTGCACCTTCCATAAGTTTGTCTATGTCAATTCCAGCTGTTGCAATTGGAAGTAAGCCAACTGCTGTTAATACAGAATATCTTCCACCAACATTGTCTGGTATAACAAATCTTTCATACCCTTCTTCATCTGATAGTGTTTTTAGTGCTCCTTTTTCTTTGTCTGTTGTTACATAAATTCTGCTTCTTGCTTCATCTATTCCATATTTATTTTCTAATATTTCTCTAAATATTCTAAATGCAATTCCTGGCTCTGTTGTTGTTCCAGATTTTGAAATAACATTTACAGAAAAATCTTTATTTCCTATATAATTTATTAAATCATTTATATAGTTTGGACTTAGGTTATTTCCTGCATATAAAATTTGTGGAAATTTTCTTTGTTTGTCTGTTTGCATATTATAAAATGTATTTGTTAAAGACTCTATTACAGCTCTTGCACCTAAGTATGATCCTCCTATTCCAATAACTACTAAAATATCTGATTCTTTTTTTATTTTTTTAGCAGCTTTTTTTATTCTTGCAAATTCTTTTTTATCATAATTTGTTGGTAATTCAAGCCATCCAACAAAGTCATTTGGATCATTTGCTCTTTTATGCAAGTCATTATGTATTTTTTCAACCTTGTCTTTATATTCCATTATTGTTTTATTTGAAATTTGTGTGTTTTTTAAACTAACATTAATATTTGCCATAAAAATACCTCTTTTCTTTAGATTATTTAAACGTATTATATACAAATATTATTTTTATTTCAAGACTTCGTCTAATACTTTTGCAAAATACTTCATACTTGTTTGACATTGCTCTAAAGTATTTCCTGTAGCCCCCACTTCTATTATGCTAGCATATTTTCCTGCATGCTGATTATACCTATATTTTGTAAGCATTATAGGTTTAAAAAGTCCTGGATACATTTCCTCTGCCTTTTGCTGAACTTTTATTGCAAATTTTAAATTTTGGTTCCAATTTGGGTGCCAAAGTCCACCTTCATTTGTACCAACTACAAACATTATTTGTGCTGCAATGTCATTTTCTCCTATTTTTACAATTGGTGCATAGTCACTTCTACTCCCTATTGCATCTCTATGTATATCAAAAATAATATCTGAAGGATTTGTTTTTAAAATTTCTTGCACTGTTCCAAGCGAATGTGTATATGAGCCATTATATGCTGGGTAATCATGGTAAGTTTTGTCATGTGTTACATTTATTCCATATTGTTTTAAACTATTTTCTAATTCATCTCCAACCTTTGCAACTGTAAAGTTTAAATCTGTTGTTCTATAATTTCCTGTTGGTGTGTATGGATTTTTTTCACTTGCTGTATAGCTTTCACATGTATGTGTATGAAATAATAAAATATTTTTATTGTTTATTTCTATATTTGGCTCTAACATTTCCTCAGTTAATTCATAAGATGTTTCATTTTTTATTTTTACATTTTGGTATTGTACATTGGATTTTAATGCTATTGGGTTATTTGTTATAACCTCAGTTTTTTCTCCTGCTTTTGCAATTTCTTGGCTAGTATTTTGTTCTTCTATTTTGGCTGTTTCTTGATTATTATTTGTTTGCTCTTCATTTTCACCTTGAATTTCATTTATGTCTTTTTCTTCAAAACTTTCTATTGCTACTATTTGTCTTTTTAAAATATCTTCATATAAATTAAACTCCTCTTTTATTCCTGTTTTTCCTTCTTCCCCTTCCTTGCAAACTTCAGCTACAACTGGAAGTTCAGTATCTATACATTCTAATAAATTTCCTTTTATAATTTTTTTCGATATCTGGTTGTTTTCTATTTTTATTCCAGATACTCCTTTATATAAACATATTACTATTAATATAAATATTATTAGTTCTATTAGGTATTTTACAACGTCTTTAATTTTTAGTACTGTAACATTAAACATATATTTTCTCCTTGTCATAAGTGTCTTATAATATTTATATTCATAAAAACAAAAAAAATGCTTAAAGTTATACTTTAAGCATTTTTATATTATACATTTTTCCAAAACCAATCTAAACTATTATCTATACTTTTTTTATTCTTTGCTTTTGCTTCAATATCATCAACCCATAAGTATGAGAAAAATGATATTAAAATAAATACAAAGTCGATTGCTATACATCTTGATAGTGTTTCTGACATATATCTTAGGTCTTCTGATAATGTTGTAAATTGTGCTACATGCATTACTAGTATTAATAAATAAGCTACTAAAGGTATTGCAGCTACATAACTTTTTTTAATTTCTTGTGCTAAAAATATTAAAAGAACTGTTGCAAATAACATTAGTAATAATGTTAATGGATTTGACATATCTAATAAAAACATTGTTTATTCCTCCTATTTTTCTTTAGTTATTGCAAATATAATATCACTTATTATTCTATTTAGCAATATTAATCAATTTACATTTTTGTTACATTTATATTGCTATTTTATTACATTTTCATTACGTTACATTTTGCAATTAATAGTTATAGTTGCATTTTTTATTATGTTATTTATTAAATTTTTATTTTAGCTTTGATTCTATTAATTTTGCAATTTCTTCTGCCTTTTTTTGTATATATTTTTGGTCTTCACCCTCTATCATAACTCTTACCAATGGCTCAGTTCCAGAAGGCCTAATTAATACTCTTCCATTTCCTGCAAATTCTTTTTCTAATTTTTCAATTGCATTTTTTATTTCTTTATCATCTTTAAATCCATATTTTTTTTCTGAATTTACTTTTGCATTAACCAATACTTGTGGGTACAATTTTACCATTTGTGCCATTTGTGATGCTTTTTTATTTTCTTCTAAAATAGATTTTATAAGCATTAATGATGTTAATATTCCATCTCCTGTTGGATTGTAATCTAATAAAATAACATGACCAGATTGTTCTCCTCCTAAATTAAATCCATCTTTTAGCATTTCTTCTAATACATATCTATCTCCAACTTTAGTTTGCAACAATTCAAGTCCATTGTCTCTTGCATATTTGTTTAGCCCAAGGTTACTCATAACAGTTGCTACAATAGTATCTTTAGCAAGTTTTCCTTTTTTTCTTAATGAACTAGAAATTATAGCCATAATTTTGTCTCCATCTATTTCGTTACCATTTTCATCTACTGCTAAACATCTATCTCCATCACCATCATATGCTACTCCCATGCTTAAATTATTTTCTACAACAAACTTCTTTAAACCTTCTAAATGTGTTGAACCACAATTTTTGTTGATATTTATTCCATCTGGATTATTGTTTATTATTTTATATTTAATTCCTAATGATTTAAATACTTTTTCTGCAACTTTATATGTTGCACCATTTGCTGTGTCTAATCCTACTATAAAATCATCAGATACTAATTTTTCCATGTCGTCATCAAAATTTTTCCTAAAAAAGTAGACATATTCATCAATTAAGTCTAAGCAATATTCAGAAACTCCTATTTTGTCATTTACTGCTGTAAGTTCTTCTAATTTTCCAGATTCCATTACTTCTTCTATTTCTTCTTCTAATGTGTCTGGAATTTTCATACCTTTATTACTAAAATATTTTATTCCATTAAATTCATAAGTATTATGTGATGCAGATATTACAACACTTGCATCTGCATTTAACTTTCTAGTTAAATATGCTACTGCTGGTGTTGGTATAACTCCTAATAATTTAACATTTGCTCCATAGCTTAAAAATCCTGCAACCATTGCACTTTCTATTAGTGTTCCAGATATTCTTGTATCTCTTCCAATTAAAATTGTTGGTGCATGGTCTGTATGCTTAGAAAGTACATATGCTCCTGCTTTTGCAACTTTATACACCAATTCTGGTGATAGCTCTATGTTTGCTATTCTTCTTATTCCATCTGTTCCAAAGTATTTTCTCATTGTTATTCCTTCTTTCTTATATTTGTTAATTTTTGTTTTAAATTAACTTTCATTATCAATTAATTTTCATTTTAATTAATAATAATTACTTTATTAACTATTTATTTTAAAAAGTTAAGGTTAAAATTCATCATTAATTTTTCTTTAAAATTAAGCTTAAATTCAATTGGTGTTCTAATGTCTATTCTTTTATTTAATAATGCCAATTTTGGATTTATAGAAGTTAATTCTTCTAGCCTTTCTTTTCCTATTATGCTTTCTATTTCTTCTAAAATTTCTGGTATAAGTTTATATATTGTTTTTTCTCTATGTACATCTGTTCCTAAAAAATGTACTAAATTATTTTCAAACATTTTTCTTACTATCATTTGAGCTTTGTTTCCATATTGACCTATTATACTTCCATAATTTGCTTGGATTAATACTCCTTTTTCTACCAAATCATATAGTAATTCTGGTTCTTTTTGCACATACACATATCTTTCTGGATGTGCTAAAACTGGTACTATTTTATTTTGTTGCATTTCATATATTAAGTCATATAAATTTAATGGTTCTTCATTTTTTGGTAATTCAAATAATACATAACTTGTATTATTTATTGTTGATGCTTTTTCATTTTCTAATAATTTTATTATGTTGTCTGTCATATATATTTCATTTGCTAAATATAATTTTGCTTTAATATTTTTTGTGGTTAAATTTTTTGTTATTGCATCTAACCATACTCCTCTTTCTGCTACATCTGTTTCAAATACTGTTTCTTTGTAATGAGGTGTTAATACTATTTCGTCAAATCCTACATTTTGTGCTTCTTTTATTAAATTAAATGTTTCGTCTATACTTCTTGATCCATCATCTATGTTTGGAAGTATGTGTGCATGAAAGTCTATCATTTGAATCTTATCTCCTTTGTTACTTTGTTTATTACTGTATTTTTATTTTTATATTACATTTTTTCTGGCATTTTTATTCCTAGAAGTTCTGCTCCTGTTTTTAAAACTTTGTTAACACAATAGGTTAAGTATACTCTTGCATCTTGAACTTCACTTTCTTCACCAATTATTTTATTTTCGTTATAAAAACTACTAAATGCTTTTGAAAGTTCAATTAAATATTTTGCAAGTATTGAAACTTCTTCTTTTTTTGTTACTTGAATTAATATATTTTCAAAATCTGCTATTAATTTTATAATGTTTTGAGAATACTCATCTTGTAAATTATTTACATTTATTTTACCTGCATCTGGTATATTGGCAACCTTTTTTAATACACTATTTGTTCTTACATATGTATATTGTATATATGGTCCTGTTTCTCCTTGGAAATTAAGCATTTCGTTTATATCAAATATTTCATCTTTTACCCTATTTGTTGAAACATTATTAAAAATAATAGCTCCAATTCCAACTCTTTTTGCTACTTCTTCTTTGTCTTCTAGGCTTGGATTTTTTTCTTCTATAATTTTTTTAGCCTCATTTATTGTGTCTTTAATTATATCTTCAACTTTTATAAAATTACCTTTTCTAGTTGACATTGTTCCACTTGGAAGTCTAACCATTCCATAAGACACATGTTCTAAACCTTTTGTATATTTTTCATCTAGACCTAATAATTTTGCAACTTCAAATATTTGCTTAAAATGTAAGTTTTGTTCGTAAGATGTAACATATATACTTTTATCATAATTATATGTCCTTGCCCTATATAAAATTGCTGCTAAATCTCTTGTTGCATAAATTGTAGAGCCATTTGATTTGCATATTATACATGGTGTATCAATTCCTTCTTTGCTTAAATCTATAACCATTGCCCCTTCAGATTCTATTAATCTTCCTGTTTTACTTAATATGTCAATTACTTCTGAAGTTTTGTCAGCATAAAAAGCCTCACCATTCCATGAGTCAAATTTGCTACCTAACATGTCATATATTTTTTGGAATTCTTTTATACTTAGGTCTCTAAACTTATTCCATAGATTTGTGCAATATTCATCACCATTTTCTAACAATTTAAAGTTTTCTCTACATTTATTTAAAACCTCTTCATCTTCAGCACATAAGTTGTTTATTTTTAAATAAATTTCGGCTAATTTATCAATAGGGTCTTTTGTTAAATCATACTCATCTCCCCATCTTTTATAACCTTCTATTAATTTACCAAACTGTGTTCCATAATCTCCTAAATGGTTTACTCCAATTACTTTATAGCCTAAATGTTTATAAATATTATATAGGGCTCCACCTAATACTGTTGTCTTTAAATGCCCAATGTGAAAAGGCTTTGCAATATTTGGAGAAGAATAATCTATAACAATTGTTTTACCATTTCCAATATTAGAACTTCCAACTTCTTCTTTGCTAGATATTTCTTTTATAACTTCATTTGTTAATAAATTTTTATTTGCATAAAAATTTAAATAACCTCCAACAACCTCAACATTTTCTATTACTTCTTTACTAATATTAATATTGCTTGCTATTTCTTTTGCTATTTCCTGCGGAGCTTTTTTTAACTCCTTTGCAAGTCTAAAACATGGAAATGCATAATCTCCATTTTTTGCCTCTTTTGGCTTTTCTATATAGCTTTCTAGTTCATTACTGTTTAATTTAGTTACTTTTTCTATTTCTTTTGCAATTATTTCTTTTATATTTATCATAAAATCATTCCTTTACCATTTTATTGCATTCGATTGCCACTGGTTCCGGGTTTGTTTGGCAATTTATTGCCATTTAAACCCGGAACCAGTGGCAATTTTTATTTATTTATCTCTATTTTCTATATAAGTCCAAGAGTCCCTGCACATATCATCTAATGTTTTTGTTGCTTGCCATCCAAGCTCTTCTTTAGCTTTTTTAGGGTCTGCATAACATGTTGCAATGTCTCCAGGTCTTCTTGGTGTAATCTTGTATGGAACATCTTTTCCTGTCGCATTTTCAAATGCTTTTACCATGTCTAAAACACTATAGCCTGTTCCTGTTCCTAAGTTATATATAAATAAACCTTGTTTTTCTTTGTCTAATTTGTCTAATGCACTTATATGTCCTTTGGCTAAATCTACAACATGAATATAGTCTCTTACTCCTGTTCCATCATGTGTATTATAATCATTTCCAAACACTGAAAGTTCTTTTAATTCTCCATTTGCAACCCTAACAACATAAGGCATTAAATTGTTTGGAATTCCTTGTGGCTCTTCTCCAATAAGTCCACTTTCATGTGCTCCAACCGGATTAAAATATCTTAATATACATATATCCCATGTATTGTCAGATGCATATATATCTTTTAAAATTTGTTCAATAAACAACTTTGTTGTTCCATAAGGATTTGTTGTTCCTCCTGTTTTACAGTCTTCTGTAAGTGGTATTCTTTCTGGTTCTCCATATACTGTTGCTGAAGAACTAAATATGAATTTTTTTACATTGTATTTTCTCATTGTGTCTAGCAAAACTAAACATCCAGATATATTGTTTGTGTAATATTCTATAGGTTTTTTTACTGATTCTCCAACAGACTTATACCCTGCAAAATTCATTACCGCTTCTATTTTATTTTCTTCAAAAACTTTTTCTAATTTTTCTTTGTCTAAATAATCTATTTCATAAAATTTAAAATCTTTCCCTGTTATTTTTTTTATTTTATCTAATACTTCTGGTTTACTATTTGAAAAATTGTCAATAATTACAATTTCTTTTCCTTTATTTAATAATTCTACTGATGTATGACTTCCAATAAAGCCTGCACCACCTGTAACTAAAATTGCCATAAAAATCACTCTCCTTTGTTTTTTTGTTATTTTATCACTTATGTTAAAATAATGTCAATGTTTTTAAATAGCATATGACAAAAAATGTTACAATTCTTTAGTTTTATCATATATTTTGTAAAAATCAAGTAGGAAATATTTTAGAAAATATATCTGGTAAACCTCTTACGTAATAATTTTTTTACCCTTTCATATACTTATTTTGAGGTGACTATATGAAAACTACTAACATTTATGTTATTAAATTAAAGAAAAATTTTTTACCTATGCTTTTTTTATTTTTTACATTTTGTTTATTAATTTTTTCCAAAAACAATCTTGTTGCAGTAAAAAATGGTCTTTCTTTATGGGCAAATTCTGTTGTTCCTTCTTTATTTCCTTTTTTTGTTGCAACAGAACTTTTGTCACACACAAATATTATTAATCAACTTGGAAATATTTTAAATTTTATTATGAAACCTTTATTTAATGTTAATGGTAAAGGCTCTTTTGCTTTTATTATGGGAATAATTTCTGGCTACCCTATTGGCGCCAAAATTGCAGCAAATTTTAGAAAAAACAATATTTGTTCTAAAGAAGAATGTGAAAGACTTTTAAGTTTTACTAATAATTCTGGTCCTTTGTTTATTATTGGTACTGTTGGAATAAGTATGTTTGGAAATACAATTATTGGAATTTTACTTTTTGTTACACATTTACTTGCAAGTATTACTGTCGGATTTATTTTTAGATTTTGGAAATATAAAAGTAAAACTTTAAACTCACAAAATAATGTAAAAAGTAATGTTATGACAATTTCTTTTGCAAACCTTGGCGAGGTTTTGGCTCAAAGTATAACCAGTAGTTTGTCAATAATTTTTATGATAGGTGGATTTGTTGTGATTTTTTCTAGTATTATATCTATTTTAAATAGTAGTGGTATACAAAATATTGCACTTTTAATATTTTCCCCTCTTTTTAATTTTTTAAATATTGACCAATCGTTTATTTGTGGGCTATTTACCGGCTTTTTTGAAATAACAAATGGTATTAGTTTAATTTCTAAAATACATATTAAAAAAATATCTATAAATATTATTTTTACTTCCTTTTTGCTTGGCTTTGGTGGTATTTCTGTTATGTTACAGGTTTTAAGTATTATTTCCAAAACAGATTTATCTTGTAAACCATATATTTTAGGTAAAATTTTACATGGAACTATTGCAGCATTTTATACATACTTATTTGTTACATTTATTCCAATGCTTAATTTAGACTTGTCATAATTTGTCGAACATGCTATAATAATATTATTCGCATTATGTTTTTAACTTAGAAAGGATGGTTTTATTATGCAATCCACAATTACAATCGATTTGAAAAGACTCAAGCTTAAGGTTCGGGATTTGGGTGATGCTTGGTATAAAGTTTCAATCTATTACACCAATTTTGACCCATACCAGCTAATAGTTAACTTTGGTTATGGCAATTTTGATGCAGATATGCTAAAAGAGCCTATATTAGTGCTTTACAACACAGAAGAAGACTTGGTCAACGGCGAAAAGTACCAGATACTTGTTGAAAACGTTTCCAAGTATGTTTCCAATTCTCCGCTTTCTGACTTCATTCTTGAAAGCATTGCTGCTGTAAAAAATGCTATGTTATGGCATGGTACTTACTGGGGCCTTGAGGATTAACCATCAAAAAAGCAAGGATTTTATTTCCTTGCTTTTTATTTTTATACACCTACTATTAGTTTAAAGTGATTTATTTTTTAAGTTCTATTTTTTTATTTTATTAATATGTTATATAAAGAAGAATTTTAAAACAGGAGTTGATGTTATGGAAAAAGAATATAATAATTACCCACCTTTTATGGACTTTGGCATGCAACCACGGCTTAGATATGGGAGAAATGTATAAAGACCCTATGTTTAACCCTATGGTTCAATATGAGCAAGCATATGTTTATTACAAATATTTATGTATGCAAATGGATTATAAATTAAAATGCAAAGAATATGAAAAAGTATGTGCTAATAATGGCCAAACAGATAGAAAAGAAAAAAGAATTGAATAAAATCATTCAATTAAATCATATAAATTTTATTAAAAAAATCAGATTTAGATTAAATATTTAACTTAAATCTGATTTTTTATTATTTTATTATTTTTATAATCTTGTCATTAATATAATAAGAACAATTATTCCAAGCGCAACTCTGTATATTGCAAAAACCTTAAAACTTCCTTTTTTTAAGTAGTTTAATAAAAATTTAATTACAAACATTCCAACTATAAAACTTGCTAGAACTCCTATTACAAAAGATAAATCGAAAACAAAATGTTTTAGTTCATAAAGTGCTGCTGCTGCAACAATTGGAGTTGATAACAAAAATGAAAATTTTGCAACAGATTCTCTTTCTAACCCCATTTTTCTTCCTACTGTCATTGTTATTCCAGATCTAGAAACACCTGGGAATGCAGCTGCTATTGCTTGTGATAATGATATTAAAAGAGATTGTTTAAATGTAATGTCTTTATATTTAATTTTTGATTTTGAGTTTTTATCTACTACATACAAAATAATACCCATAACAATTAATGCTATTGCAATTATAAACATTTGGGTATTTATTTGTGATGTTTTAAATACTCCTGATAAGATTTCTATTAATTTTCCAGATAATTTGTCAAGCACTAAGCATGCTATTCCTGTAGGTATTGTTGCAATAACTATATACCAAAATATTTTTCCTTCTGTAGATTTCTTTTTCTTTACTACTTGATTATAGCCCCCTTTTATTAATTGAACCCAATCTTTATAGAAAAATATAATAATTGCAAGTAATGTTCCTATATGTAAAGCGACATCAAATGATTCGCTTATATCACTCCACCCAAATACCCATGGGAAAAGATTTAAATGTGCTGAACTTGATACTGGTAATAATTCTGTAAGTCCCTGTACAACTCCTAAAATTAATGAATGTAATATTTCCATGTTTTTACTCCTTTTATTTATATATTTTTTAATAATTTTTTATAATATTATATATTGTTTCTTTTATAAATTCTGCTGATGTAATTGGTGCTATTTTTCCTGGTAATGCTAATGCCCAAACAAGCTTTAAATTTTCTTTTTTTACTTCCTTTTTATCAATTCCTCCTGGATTTGATGCCAAATCTATTAATAAACAATCTTTTTTTACATATTTTAAATTATCTTCATTTAAAATAATTTGTGGAACTGTATTTATTATTATGTCATATTCCCCTAAATTTGCTCCTATCTTGTTTATATTTGTTTGATTAAATCCATATGCCTTTATCCATGCAAAATCCTCATCTTTTCTTGCAGCACATGTAACAATTGCAGATAGTCCAACAAGTTTTCTAGCTAAAACTTTTCCTATTCTTCCAAACCCTAATATCAATACTTTACTTCCATGCAATATTTTATTTGTATTTAATATTGCTTCACTAATTGTTCCTTCTGCCGTTGCTATAGTGTTTAATACAGCTAGCTCCTCTCTTTTCATTAAATCTACAATTTCTACATATTCGTCATTTGCCATTTTATATACTTCTGGTGGAATGTTTCCTGCAATTACAATTTTTGCATTTATTACATGCATAAATTCTCTTAAGTGTATTTGTTCTTTACTAAATGGTGTACTAATATCTTTTCCATTACTAGTAAATGGAACTGGTCCAATTATTATGTCACTTTTATTTATTGCTTCTTTTAGTGTTTTTGCTTGCACTATAGATACATTTTCTTTTAATTCTTGAGATTCCTCTAGTCCAAAACAAGTTACATTATTTCCGTCTTCTTCAAGCATTTTAGCAAGTTTTATTAATCTTAAATCTCCACCTACAATTGCAAAATTTTTTTTCATATAATCCCTCTTTCAATTTGCCATATTTTTGTTTGGCTCCTCTTTTATAGTATATTGATTTAGAAAGATTTTATGAGTTTTTGTATATTATTCTTGAATTTCTTTTTGTTTTTCATTTTCTTTGTTTTGTTCTATTTTTTTAGCTATTCCATTTTTTGCATTTCTGTTTAATAATTTTATGTCATTATAGCTTAAGTTTCTTGTTATCGCAAACATTGCTTCTAGGTGTTCTTTTGCCATTATTTCTTTTTTAGTTAGTTTTGTTTCTTTTTTATTTTCTTCTAATGCATCTAAATTAAATGGAATTGAAAGCTTTGCTATTATTGGTATAAAAATATCATCTTTTTTTATTTTTTCTGCAATCTTTTTAGGATTTAAATTTAATGCTGTATTTGCATATTGAATAGCAGTTTGTTTTTCTCCACGTACTAATGCAATTTTTGCAAGTTCGAAATAACTGTCTGGTGCTAATTCTTCATCATCTATTGTTTCTAAAAATTTATTTTTTGCCTCATCTAATTCTTTGTATATTAATGCTATTTCTGCTAATGAATATTTTGAATTATATGATAATGAATTAATTTGTGCTGCTTTTTCATAATAGTCTTTTGCATTTTGAAAATCATTTAGCATTGTATATACAATTCCTAAGCTATAGTTTAAATCAAAACTTAATTCGTTATATTTTAATGCTTCATGATATACATTTACCGCTTCTTTATACATTTGATTTTGTATTAGTAAATCACCTAAAAGTATACTTGCTTTTTCATAGTCTGGTTTTTTATTAAGCAATCCTGTTAGCATTTGTGTTGCTTCTTCTTTTTTGTCCAATCCATCTAACAAACATGCAACTTTAAAGTATGAATCATAGTCTTTTTTATTTATATCTATTGCTTGTACATATTCATCTATTGCTTTTCTGTTTCCACCTTCACTTTCATATATTTTTGCAAGTAGTATGTGGCTTTTATATGAATCTGTATTTCTATCTAATAAATTTAACAATATCTGTTTTGCTTTTTTGTTATCTCCAAGCTCAAAATATATTTTTGCTTTTGCTAAATTTATTGACTCTATTATATTAAAATCTCTTTTTTCTAATATTATTACAAATATAGGTATTATTATTGAAAATATATACATTAGTATTTTTAACAATATGTTTAATTTGGCCCCAAATAATACTTCTACAAAATTAAACCCAATCCCTATTGCTTCTAATACCAAAAATACTATGTAACTTGTATCATTTGCTTTTATCATTTTAAAAAACATATAGACAAAAATCGCAAATGCAACTACTGTAAAAATTAATTGTTCTATTAACATATTATGCACTCCTTTTATTACATTACTATTTTATTGCAAAATTCGATTTTTGTCTATACTTTTAGTTTTATTTTTCACTTTATAATTAATACCAATTTAAATCTTCATATAAATCATAATCTCCTCTTGGTCTAAATGGTGGTCTACCAGGTCCAGGTCCTCCGTGGTCCTCCAGGAAATGGTGGTCTAGGAGGTGGTGGTGGAAATGGTGGCCTATTTCCAGGGCCTCCAGGTCTGCTTAATAATTCTCTAAGTATTAAAATTCTAATTATGTCACTTAAGCCTCTATTAATTTGTCTATTTTCTGATCTTGTTTCTTTTGATTCTTGTCTTGCTTCTTGGCTTCTATTATTTTGTGTGACAGATTTTACTGTGTTTACATTTTCTACATTGTTATTAAGATTTATGTTTAAGTAAACATCATCATTTCCCTCTACCATAACATATAATTCATCTGTCATTTTATCTATCATTTCTTTTGTAACAGAAGTATTTACATTTTGGCATGCTCTTTTTACCATTGGATAAACTACTTTATATATTTCTGGATAACATTGCTCAAGTTCTTGGTTATTGTTTTGGTTAAAAGAAGAATTCATCATTTGGGCATTTGATTGATATCCTCTAAAATATTGTTCATCTGCATATGGATTTACCTGATTGTAGCCTAAAATACTTCGTATATAATCATCATATGATGTGCTATACATAAAAAAACCTCCTTGCATTTTTTATATAATATGCAAAAAGGTTAATTTGTGCCCCTACTTTATAATTCATTTACTAATTTTTTAAATTGATTTCCTCTGTCTGCAAAATTTTTAAATAAATCAAAGCTTGCACTAGCAGGCGAAAATAGAACAACATCTCCTGATTTTGCCTCTTTTTTTGCTACATCAATAGTTTGCTTTAATGTTGTACACATATATATTGGAAGTTCTTTTCCTTGATTTTCAAGTTCTTCTTTTACAGCATCAAAAATTTTTCCAGATGTTTGCCCCAACAAAATTAAGCATTTTGCTTTTTGTATTATTGGTTTTGCAATTGGAGTATAGTCTAAATTTTTATCATATCCACCTGCAATTAAAACAATTGGTTCATCATATGAATTTAATCCTGCAATTGTCCTTGTTGGTGATGAACTTACAGAGTCATTATACCATTTTACTCCATCTATTTGTTTTACTAGCTCTAGTCTATGTTCTACACTATTAAATTCCTTTATAGCTTCTACTGCTTTATCTTGATTGACCAAAGTTTTAGTTGCAGCTAAAGCAGTACAAATATTTTCATAATTATGAACTCCTCTTAATTTTACATCTTTTGCATCTAATACATGTTTTCTAATTTTATCTTCACATTCTTTAATTATGCCATTATCTACTATATAACCATTTTCTAATTTTTCTTTGCTGCTGAAAAATATAACCTTTCCATTTGCTTCTTTAGCACAATTTCTTGTTATTTCATTATCATAATTTAATACAAGTATTCCATTTTCATTTTGGTATTTGAATATATTTTTCTTTGCTTCTATGTATTCTTCATAATCTTTATGTATATTTAAGTGGTTAGGCGTTATATTTGTTATTACTGATATTGATGGGCTTATTTCCATTCCCATTAATTGAAAACTACTAAGTTCTAAAACTACTATATCTTCTTTTTCTATTTCATTTAATTTTGTAAATAATGGTATACCTATATTTCCACCAAGCCATGTTTTATAGCCTGCATGTTTTAGTATTGCATTTATTAAACTTGTTGTTGTTGTTTTTCCATCACTTCCTGTTACACCAATTACCTTTGCTGGACACATTTTTATTAGCATTTCAATTTCTGTTGTAACAATTGCTCCTCTTTCTTCCTCTTTTTTAAGTTCCTTAGTTGTTGGCAAACAACTTGGTGATCTAAATATTAAATCAAAACCTTTTAACTTTTCTAAATAATTTTCACCTAATGAAAATTCAAATGAGTATGAAGTTATTTTGTCCATTACATCTTTTGATATATTATCTATTGTTCTTTGGTCAAACACTGTAACTTTAGCTTTTTTTTCGTGCAAATAATCAAGTAATGGTATATTACTTACACCTAAACCAATTACAGCTATTTTCCTGTACTTTATGTAATCATTAAATTCATCTAACTTTTTATTTTCCATTTATATATTTCTCCTTTTGCTTTATTGTATGTTTTTTTTTTACTTATGTTATTATATCTCAATATTTATTAAATTACAATTTATTTTTCTACTTTAGTTAAAATTAAGAATTATAATTATAATTATGCTTTTACTTTTCATTTTACTAATACCATACTATTTGTGAAATATAACTTTAAATTACAGCAATTTTTTATTTTTACATACATAATTTAAAAATTTTAGGCTATACTACACATAGTTTCTTAACATGGAGGTGTTTTTTATGTCAGAAAAGAATAGTAAGAAAAACAATAAAAGCAACAAAAATAACCAAAATCAAAACCAAAACAAAAGTAACAACAATAATAACCAAAGTAGCGAAAGATAGTTAGACAATTAAACAATGTAGACAACGGGACGGGGTTTTTGTCTTAGGCTTTCAGGGCTGTTTTACGTTAAAGTCATAGCTTAAAGGCTGGGCATGATAAGGGATTAGGCTGGTAATAATATATTATTTGTAGTACCGCGTAAGCGATCAAACGAGTGCTTGTAGCACGAGTGCGACTTGGAGCAACCAACATATAAGTTTAAAATTTAGTTGGTTGCGACACCAAGGTACAAAAATAATATATTATTACCAGCCTAATCCCTTATCATGCCCAGCCTTTAAGCTATGACTTTAACGTAAAACAGCCCTGAAAGCCTAAGACAAAAACCCCGTCCCGTTGTCTACGTTGTCTATCTATAAAAATCTTTGTATTAATTGTTCTCTACATTTGTTTTCTAATTCATCATTTAATGGTTCTAATTCAATTTGTTCTTTGTATTTTCTATTTATACATTTTTTTATAATGTAATCTGTAAGTTCTGGATTTTTTGAAAGCAATGGTCCATGTAAATATGTTGCAATTACATTTTGTGTCATAAATCCTTCATATTCATCACCAAATTTATTTCCATTTCCATACAAAACTTTTCCAAATGGTGTTTCTATTCCATAGGTTTGTCCACCATGATTTCCAAAACCAATTATTTTTACTGGCTTATTTTCTAAATTTACTTCTATTACAATATTTCCTATACATCTTTTAGACCTATCTTCTATTGCTTCTGTATAATAATCAAAGACCTCTAAGCCAGGAATTATATTTCCTTCTACTCCTTTATAGTATTTTCCAAATAGTTGATATGCTCCACATATAAGTAAGAAAAATACTCCTTCTTCTACTGCCTGTTTTATTTCTTCTTTATATTTTGCAAGATCGTCTGATAATATTTTTTGCTCATTGTCTGCTCCTCCTCCTGCAAATATAATGTCATAATTTTTAAAATCTGGTTTTTCATCATTTATAGAATATTTATCTATTGTTGCTGTATATCCTCTTTGTTCTAGTCTATATTTTAATACTTTTATGTTTCCTATATCTCCATATAAATCTAATATGTCTGGATATAAGTACAATATTTTTATTTCTTTCATCTTTTATTTTCCTCTTATTTTATATTATATTTATTCATTAACCATCTTGAATTTTCTAATACATCTTCTTCAGATTGAGTTAAAGTAGAAACTGCTAAAAATTTATAATTTACTCTACTATCAAAAAAGCTAAATCTTTCTCTATACTGTGCATTTAAATACATCATATCATTTCTATATCCCCATTGAGCATCTGCTGTTCCAATTAACTTTCCATTAAGATAAAATGAATATTTTGAATTGTCTAAATTTAACACCATAGCTGCAACATTATATTGCATACTGCTTGTATCACATGTAATATCTCCTCCATTAGAAGAAGCATACATTTTTCCTTTATAATTATATATATCTAATGCATAATACCATCTGTCATAAGTAATACCACTAGTAAACATTCCTAAATAATCATCATAATAATTTTGACATTTTGCAATTAAATAAGTTGTTCTATTATATGTTTTTCCTACCTTTAGACTACCATAGCTTTCTGATGTTCCTTGTAAAGATACACTTCCATCACTTTCTTTATTTGCAGAACCATTAATAATAAGGTTATTTACTCCTGCTTTATTTTTCCATTCATTTCCACTTGTATAATCATTAGAATCAAAGTATGCATTAACACCTAACATTTTTGGCATTTTATCAGTTGTATTATTTTTTGCAACTTTTTCATTTTGTCCATCTAAAACAGGGAATCCATAATTTAATGAACCAGTATCACTTTTCCACACATTTGTATTTACATTTAATAAACTAACATCCTTTAGTTCTGATTCTGTTTTTTTATTAGCCCCAGATGTATTTCTGCTTCCTATTCCATTGTTACATGTACTTGCTAAATAATAACAATCTGCTGCAGTTGCCCAATTTTCTCCTATAATTGCTCCTCCATAACCAGAAGTATAAGAAATTCCACCTATATTATAGCTATTTTTTACGGTTGAATAATAAAAATTACAACCTACAATTCCTCCAACACTATCGCTTCCATAAATTACACCTATATTATAACAAGATTCAACTAAGGCCTGTTTTGATGTAGTTCCTTCACTGTCTCCTGCAATTCCAGCTACTTGTATATCATTACTTTTTATTTCACCACTATTATAACATTTTTTTATTTCTCCAAAACTATAACCACATATTCCTCCTACAAGCTTGCCTTTACCATAAATATACCCAGTGTTTCTGCAATTTTCTATAACTGCATTTGCAGTATTATAACCAGATATTCCACCTACGCAGCTTGTATCTCCATCTAATTCAACAAAAATATTTGCTTTATTTATACAGTTAATTATATTTCCATTATTTTGTCCACAAATTGCTCCTACCATCTTTTTTGTATTATTTATTGTTCCACTTTCTATAATTATTCCATTTATAGTTCCACCATTAAATCCAAATAATCCTTGGAATCTTGAGTCTCCATTTATTTTTAAATTTTTTATTTTATGGTTATTTCCTATAAAAGTACCATTAAATTGTTTTTCTTCACTTATACCAATTGGTTCCCAATTTTCTATTGTACTTAAATCTAAATCTTTTGTTAAATATGCTGTATTATCATTATTTGCACCACTAAATGTTCCATTATTAACTTCTGTTCTAAATTTTTCTAGTTGTTCTATATTGGCAATTGTATATTTTCCTTTGTATTCATCATCTTCATGACTTTCGCCTATTATTGTTATATTTCCGTCTTCATCAATTTGCGCTTCTATGGAATTTAAATTTACCTTTATTGGGAATTCAGCAGATGAAACTTCTGCCCCTTCTATATTTCCTATATTCTCCAATAAAATATCTTTGTCCAATTTTCCTTTACTAAAACTGTTTGTTACAGCAAGTCCAAGTTGTTCTTTAACATTTGCTTTATTTGTTTCATTTTTTGCATTAATTGCCTTTCCAATTATTCCATTATCTCCTGTAAGTGTTGCTATAGTTATTCCTGCTAATATTAAAAGCACAATAATTGTAATTACTAAAGCAATTAATGTTATACCTTTTGAATTACTTTTCATTTGTAACCCTCCCCTTTAATTTTCTTTTTTATATTTTAAAATTGCATGTCTTGTGTCTTGAATTGCAGTATAGTTTGATATGACATATTTTTTCGTTTTATTTTTATATAACGCATTTACTGCATCTTCAAGACTTAAATAACTTTCTATATTATTGGGCAAATAACCACTTGTTTTTATACAAATTGCAATATCATAGGCTCTTGTACCACTGGTTATTACCCTTTTTACATTGTTTAAATTAGAAAAATCTATGTCCCAAATCCAAGAAACATCTTGACCATCTGCTAAATTGTCATTTAAAACAAACAACAATTCTTTTTCATCATTGTCCTCATTTACAAGTCTTATACTAACATTAGCACCTGTCGGATTTTTGGCCAAATTTATAGTTGTCTTACATTCTGAAACAACTAATTTTTCTTGCCTTCCATTATTTAATATAAATTTTTCCAAAACCTGTCTTATAATTTTTTTATCTATATCATATAAGCTTACAACAGATATTGCAGCCGCAAAATTATAAACACTATATATACTATTAAATTGTATTTTATAAATTTCATCTTCTATTTTAAATGTTTGATTTTTTAAATTTACATCTGTAACTAATTTGTAAATTTTATTATCTCCATAATTACATTTTGGACATTTAAATTTTCCAATATGTGCATATTGATAATATTCATATTCTAATCTTGTACTACAAAATGGACAAAATTTTCCTTCTCCTGCTTCTTTCATTTGCTTTGTTGCGAAATCATATTTATCAACACTAAAATAATATACATTATTATTTTCAGGATTTGCCTTTCCAAGTCTTGCAACATTAGGGTCATCATTGTTTAATACAAGGTTTCCGTTATATGTTTTTAAAAATTCATTTATTTTTAGTATTAAAGATTCTACTTCCCCAACTCTATCTAATTGATCTCTAAAGAAATCTAATACAACTAATGTATCTAGTTTTAAATCTTTAAAAACAACAGGCAAATAACTTTCATCTACTTCTAATGTTATATAATCTGCTTTCACTTTTCCAGTTAATGTGCATCTTTTTATTAATAATGATAAAATTCCTGTTTCCATGTTGTTTCCTTCTAAATTGCTAATTACGTTTTTCCCATCATTTACTAATATATTGTTTATCGCATTATTAGTCATTGTTTTTCCATTTGTTCCAACTACTGCTATTACTGGACAATTTATTTTAAAGTATTTAAATATTTCTTTGTTCATGTCATATGCAATTTTTCCGGGTAAATTTCCACCATGCTTACCAATTATTTTTAATCCAAATGATAGTATTTTTATTATTAAAATTATAAAAAAATTTTTCATTTTTCACCTCTATTTTTCTATATAATATATTATATTTTATATAGCTTTTTGTCAATGTTTTACTTGGTATTTTTAAGTTTTTATGATATACTTTTGTCATAATTAAACTAATAAATTGTAAGATGCTTTTTGGGGGGATTTATTTGAAAATATTATTTAAAAATGAAACAAAATACAATAAAGAAATATATGAAAATTTCTTAAACTTTCATAATAAAAAATTTCATTTTAAATATACTTTATACACTGCAGCAATTATAATGCTTTTAATATTTTGCTTGTCTCTTCAAGTAAAATATCATAATTATACACTTGCAATTTTATTTGGAATTTTTTTATCAGCCTTTTTTTTGTGGAGGTTTTTACATCCGTTTTCTATCGCCCAAAAAGAACTGAAAAGTAAAAAAATAGAAAATAAAAAGACTTTTTACTTTATTTTTTATGAAGATAAATTTAAAATTAGAGACAATGAAAATTATAATATCATGCCTTATTTTAAACTATATAAAATATTTGAAACAGAAAATTTCTTTTATTTATATATAGATAAAACTCATTCTTTTGTATTAAATAAACATGGTTTTTTAATTGGAAATTCCAATGATTTTTCAACATTTATTAAGAAAAAATGTAAATTAAAGTATCACAAAGAACAGTATAGTTGATAATTTTACATAATTATGTTATAATTATATTATCTTATATGAAAGGTTGTGCAAAAAAATGGGAAGACGTGTTAACAACGGAAGACGGGCAGTTAAGGGACACCCTTACAATAGTTCTTCTTGGGCAAAAGATTTGGAAAAAGCTTTAAAAAAGGATTGGAAGAAAAAAAATCTTCCTGCCTCAGCCCAACAGATTGTTCCGCACAGATCATAAGCACAAAAAAAGCTCATCTATATTAGATGAGCTTTTCATTATTATTTTAATTGTTTCATTACTTCTTCTGCAAAATTTTCTTCTTTTTTCTCGATTCCTTCACCTTTTTCAAATCTTGCAAATTCAACAACTTCTGCATCTTTTTCTTTTAATAATTGAGATACTTTTATATCTGGATTTTTTACAAATTGTTGATCTAATAAGCATATTTCTGAGAAGAATTTTCCAATTCTTCCTTCTACTATTTTTTCAGCAATAGCTTCTGGTTTTCCTTCATTCATTGTTTGAATTTTTAATATTTCTTTTTCTTTTTCAATTCTTTCTGCTGGAACTGATTCTTCATTTAAATATTCTGGTCTTGCAGCTGCAATTTGCATACATACATCTTTTGCAACTTCTTTGCTTCCTTTTTTCATATTGATTAATACTGCAATTTTTCCATCACCATGTATATATTTTTCAACTAAACCTTCTGATGCAAATCTTGCAAATCTTCTAATATTTAAATTTTCACCAATTGTAGCTATTTTTCCAACTAAAACTTCTTGTACTGTTTTTCCTGGTTCTTCAATTGAATCTTGTGCAAGTAAGCTTTCAACATCTGCAGGATTTTTTTCTACAACTTGTTTTGCAACATTCATAACAAATGTTCTAAATTCTTCATTTTTTCCAACAAAGTCTGTTTCTGAGTTAACTTCTACTATAGCTCCAACTTTTCCATCTTCTGAAATATAAGCTTCAACTATTCCTTCTGCTGCAACTCTTCCAGATTTTTTAGCAGCTTTTGCAATTCCTCTTTCTCTTAATAATTCTGTTGCTTTTTCTAAGTCACCATCTGTTTCTGTTAAAACTTTCTTGCAGTCCATCATTCCTGCTCCTGTTTTTTCTCTTAATTCTTTAACTAAGCTTGCTGTTACCATTATTTTTCCTCCCTTTTATTAAATTAAAAGTAGAGCAGATATTAGCTCTACTCTTTATTTTTATTATAAAGAATATTATTCTTCAACTTTTTCTTCATTTTCAACAACTTGTTCAATGCTTTCTACTTCTTCTTCAACTGATTGCTCTGCATTTGCATCTTCTGCATCAAAGCTTTCACCTTGATTTCCTTCAATAACTGCATTTGCCATTACATCAGCTATTAATTTTACAGCACGAATTGCGTCGTCATTTCCAGGAATTGCATAGTCTACATCTTCTGGGTTACAGTTTGTATCTACTAATCCAACTACTGGTATGTTTAATTTTCTAGCTTCTAATATTGCTATTCTTTCTTTTTTAGGATCTACTAAGAATATAACTCCTGGTAATTTATCCATATCTTTAATTCCACCAAGATTTCTTTCTAGTTTTTCCATTTCTTTCTTTAATAATATTACTTCTTTTTTAGGTAATACATCAAATGTACCATCTTGTTCCATTGTTTCTAAGTCTTTTAATCTTTGAATTCTTTTTTGGATTGTTCCAAAGTTTGTTAACATTCCACCTAACCATCTTTGGTCAACATAGTACATACCACACTTGATTGCAGCTTCTTTCATACATTCTTGTGCTTGTTTTTTTGTACCAACAAATAGAACTGTTTTTCCTTCTTCTACTTGTTCTTTAACGAATGCATATGCCTCGTCTAATTTTTTTGATGTTTTTTGTAAATCGATTATATGGATTCCATTTCTAGCTTGGAATATATATTCAGCCATTTTTGGATCCCATCTTCTTGTTTGATGTCCGAAATGAACACCAGCTTCTAGTAATTGTTTCATTGCAACTACTGCCATTTTAATTCCTCCCTTTTTGTTTTTTTCTTCCATAAAGTTCATAGTTTTTTAGGACCTAATTTTTAGGCACTACCTTTAAAACTCGCTCTATGTGATTAATACGTGAACTATTATACCAAAAAAAGTACCTGAAATCAAGTACTTTTTAAGTTTTTTTTATTTTTTCATCTAATTTCCTAATTAAACTTTATTTTAAAAAAATTGTAAATACAAATTTTCTTAATAAATTTATGCAAGTGCAACGAATTCTATCTCATCATTATCATCAATTGCTTTTTCTTTTAATTGTTCTAATACATCCTCTAAAGAATTAGCATCAGGAATATATTCATAATTACAATTATTCTTTATTTCTTGTAACCTATCATGTTGTGCTTTAGTTGTGTTATTTTCAACATAACAAATACAAGCCATATTTTCATCTTCACATGAAATATCTGCAAAAATTATAAAACCTTTTGCCAATAACTCCGCCATTGATTTTCTTGAATCCTTATCTATCCTAGGTCTAATTTTACTTGCAATTTCATCATGTGTACTATTATTTCCTTCATTACTTCCCAAAATTAATTTTCCTTTTGGAGATATATATGTAATTTGATAATTATTTGGTACATTTACTTTTTCTTCTTCACTTATAAATTTTATATTGTTTCTTTCTAGTATATATTTTAATGTTTCATTTTCTTTTTCATTTTTTACTTTGTATCTTTTTTTGAATTCTTCTGGATTAAATGGCTTAGATCTTGGAATAATCTTTTCCATTATTTTCCTCCTTTCCAATACAACGGTAATATTAATTTTACCATATATTGGAAAAAATGTCAATAGTTCCGGGTTTAAATGGCACAAAATTGCCACTGGTTCCGGGTTTGGATGGCAATATATTATTTTAATGTACCGCGTAAGCGACCAAACGAGTGCTTATAGCACGAGTGCGAATTGGAGCAACCAACATATAATTTTTATAAAATTGGTTGCGACACCAAGGTACGAAAAAATAATATATTGCCATCCAAACCCGGAACCAGTGGCAATTTTGTGCCATTTAAACCCGGAACCGGTGGCAATTTTTTTCTTTATAAAAGACTTGCTCCAATTATTCCAGCATCATTTCCTAATACTGCAAGCTTTATTATAAGACTATCTCTTTTATTAAATAATAAATTACCTTCAATTATCTTTTTATACAATCTATTTAATAATACATCTTCAAAGTATACAAAACTTCCTCCAATTACTATTGCTTCTGGCTCAAAAATATTAATTAAATTAGATATTCCTATACTTAAATATTCTATGTAATCATTTATAACTTTTTCTATTTTTTTATAATTTTTGTTATTTTCGTTGTTGTTTCTTAATATATTTAATAATTCTTCTCCTCTTGTTTTTTCATCTAAATTTAATTCTTTTCTTAAATTTGTTTTAAATGCCTTCATAGAAGCATATTTTTCAAAGCATCCTTTTTTTCCGCATTTACACTCTAGCCCATCTTTTTGTATTATCATATGTCCTATTTCACAACCTGGTAAGTCTCCTGTATCTAGTAATTTATCATCTACTATTACTGCTCCACCTATTCCTGTTCCTAGCCCTATAAATATTGACCTTTTATAATCTTTTAGACTTCCATATTTATTTTCTGCAAGTGCTGCACATTTTGCATCATTTTTTATTTTTATTGGTATGTTTATTTTTTTCTTTAATGCTTCAACTATATTATAATTTTCTAAATTTAAATTAACTGATTTTATAACAGATGTTTTGTTTACTGTACCTGGAATTGCTATTCCTATATTTGTAATTTTATATTTTTTTGACATTTCCTTTATATTTTTTATTATATATTCTTCTATAAATGTTTTTATTTCTTGTTTTTCTTTATCTAATATTCGTCTTTCTTGCTTTTCTATTATTCTTCCATTTTCGTCTACGACGCCTATTGCTATATGGCTTCCTCCTAAATCTATTCCAACTTTCATTATAAAATTTTCTCCTCTCACATTCATTTTTTTATTTAAATGATAATTTGTCGCTTTATTTTTTTATTAATTATATATTCTGTGAAGGGCAAGTGGGGACAGTTTTAGAAAATGTATGAGGTACGATTTACATTTTCTTATAATGGGGAGCCCTGGAAAGAATATATAATTAATTTAAGAATTTATAATAATATATTATTTTAAAATTTCTATACTTTTTACCTTATTTTTAAAGACATCAATTAAAAAATATAATTGATGTCTTTTGTAAAATATTTTGTTTACTTGTTTTATATTTATTTTTATACTCCATATGCAGAGAATAAGAAATTTCCCATATAAACTTGAATACATGGTACAAGCACTACTATAACAACAAATATTAAAACTATTCCAACAATTAAATACATAATTTGAGGAAGTGCTTTTGTAATTTTTGTTAATATATTATCAATATCTATTTCCATATACTCTACAAGTTTTTCCATCATTTCTGGTAAGTCTGTCTGCATTCCTATTTTTAACATTTCTATCGTCATAGGTGACGCAAGTCCAGAATTTTCAAATGGCTCTATCCATGATGAACCAACAAGTATATTATTTATAGATGTTTCTATTATAGACAGCATAACATAATTTTGTACAACATTTTTACTTACTTCTAATGCTTCTTGTATTCTCATTCCATTTTTTAGATTTAATAACATTGCTTTCATTAACCTTGAAAAATCAAGTGCAAATATAAGCCCACCAAATATTGGCATTTTGTATTTAAAATAATGAAAATTATATTTTCCCTTTGGAGTATTTATATATGCCAAAATTGCCCCAACTATTGCCGCAATTATTCCAAGTGGAATATACCATGCCTGCATTGCACCTTTTATAAAATTAGAAAACCATATTGTAATTGCTGGTAATGAATCTTTTGTTCCAAGTTCATCAAATATTCCCTGAATTGTTGGTATAGCAACTAATGATCCTATAATAAGAAGTGCTAGCAATAGTACAAATTGAACAATATTTGGAATTAAAATACTTCTTATTTTTTTATTTAATGCTTCTGTATCATCTAGGTATTCTACAGCTTGTTTCAAAGAATTTGTAAGTGAACCTGAAAGTTCTCCAACTTTTATCATATTTGTATATATATATGGAAATATATTTGAATAATATTCCATTGTTGTGTACATTGTTTCTCCGAGCTTCAACTCCTGCTAGAATATCTTCTAAAACTCCCCTAAAAGATATGTTTTCAGTTCCTTCTATTATTGTTCTTAAAGCATGTATATTATTAAAATCTGCCTTTTTTAACAAATAAAAATTTTGAGTAAATATTACTAAATCCCTTTGTGTTATTTTTTCAGATTTTTTTAAATATAAATTTATTCTTTCTTTTGTAGAAAGCGTTTTTTGCTTTGGCTGTCCTAATTGGGTTGTATTAACATTTTTCATTATTTCTTGTATATCTGTAATATTTTTCTTTTTAGTTTTCTTTTTATTTGTTCTATATGTTAATTGTTCAACATCTATTGGTAGCAAATCATTTCTCTTTAAAGCCTTTATTAAACTTTGCTTACTTGATGCTTCGACCTTATTTCTGACAACTAAACCGCTTTTAGTAGCTGCTTTATACATATATGTAGGCATCTTTTACCTCCTTTTAATGCATGTCTCTTTTTATTTTTAATTGCATAATTGTCCTATTTAATGTTTCTATATTTTTTTCTTCTATTTGTTCTTTAGCCTGTGCTAAAGTAATTTTATCTTCAACAAATAGTTTTGCAAGTGAATTTATTAGTCCTATGCTTCCTTTTTCTTGGTTACTTTGTATTGCATCTTCTATTTCTGAAACACTTAACTTATCTTTTCTAATTACCCCAGAAACTATATTATCAACAACCATAACCTCTGGAACCAATACTAGTTTTCCATTAGTTCCTTTTAACAATCTTTGTGAAACAACAAGTTTTAATAATGAAGATAACAAGTATTTTATTTGCGCTTGGTCTCTTACTTCATAAAAGTTTATCATTCTGTCTATTGTTTCTGCACAAGATTTTGTATGTAATGTTCCTATTACCAAGTGCCCAGATTCTGCCATCTCTATTGCAGCTTCCATTGTTTCTTTGTCTCTAATCTCTCCTATTACTAGTATATCACAGTCTTCTCTTAGTGAGTTTTTAACTCCTTGGCTAAATGTTAAAACATCTTGTCCTTTTCCTACTTCTTTTTGAACTATTAAAGATTTTTTAGAATGATGCTTATATTCTACTGGGTTTTCTAGTGTTAATATTTTTCTATTTTGATTCTCATTTATATCATTTATTAAAGCATTTAGTGTTGTTGTTTTTCCTGAGTTTGTTTTTCCTGTAACTAACATTACCCCTTGTGGTTGATATGTCATCCTTCTTACAACATCTGGAACTCCAAGTGATTCATATGATGGTAATTCATTTTTTATAATTCTTAATGTACATAAAGGCACATCATCTGAAAGTGATATATTTACCCTTAGACGAACACCCTTATACTCATATGATGTATCTAGTTTTCTTGTTGTATTAAATACTTCATCTTTTTCTACATTTCCCATTACTAAGTAATCATACATTTCATTCATATCATCTGGTGTTAATACATCCATTTCCTCTATTGGCACTAATGTTCTTGCAATTCTTAGTATTGGTTTATTATTACATATTAAATGTATATCAGACGCATCTTTTTCATATGCTATATCTAATATTTTATTCATGTCCATATTTTTTCCTCCTCATTTGTTTAGAATATTAATAACTTATTGTTTAATTCTTCAAGTGTTGTTATTCCCATTAACACTTTTTTAATTCCATCTACTGCAAGTGGTCTATAATTTTTTTCTAATGCTTTATTTCTTATTTCTATACTAGAAGCCCCTTTTACTATTAATTCTTTTATTTCATCATCTAAATCCAATACTTCAAATACTCCTATTCTGTCATAATAGCCTGTATTATTGCAGTGTTTACATCCAATTGCATCATATGTTTTTATATTGCTTAAATCAACATTCATACCATATTTATTAGAAATATTTGTTATTATTTGTTTTTCTTCTTCTGTAAATTCTCTTTCTCTTCTACATTCATGACATAATCTCCTAACAAGTCTTTGTGATATTGATGTTGCTAATGTACTGGCTATGTCATAATCTGATACTCCTATTTTTCTTAGTCTATTTATTACTTCTATACTGTCTATTGTATGTATTGTTGATAAAACATAGTGTCCTGTTTGCCCTGCTTGTATTGCTATTTCTGCTGTTTCTCTATCTCTTATTTCTCCTACAAGTATTACATCTGGGTCTTGTCTTAAAACTGTTCTTAATGCACTTGAAAATGTTGATTTTTTGTCTATTTCTATTTGGTTAAGTCCTGGTATACGTATTTCTACTGGATCTTCTATTGTTGTTATGTTTATTTCTGGTCTATTTAAATAGTCTATTATACTATATAGTGTAGTTGTTTTTCCTTCACCTGTTGGTGCTGCTATTATTGTTATACTATTTCTTTTATTTACACTTTTGTTTAATGTTTTTTCATCTCCTGGAAATCCTAAATCAAATATTTGTTTAATATCTGCATTTTTCTTTAATAACCTTAAAACAAATTTTTCACCATATACATTTGGTTGTGAAGAAACACGAATATTATAATCATCATATAATAAAATTCTTCCATCTTGTGATTCTTGTTTTTCTTGATGCATATTAGATATTGCTTTTAATCTTCCTATTATTTGTGTTTGTTTTTCTTTATCTATTGTAGCTGCTGTTACAAGTTCACCATCTATTCTGTATCTTACTCTTACTTCATTTTCTAATGGTTCTATGTGTATATCACTTGCTCTTTTTACCATTCCAGTTTTTATTATGCTATCAACAAGTGATGTAATTGTTCCTCCTTGGTCTGCAACCTCTATTCCGGCCTTACCTGCCTCACCTTCCAATGAACGCAAGTATTTTTCTATGTCATTTTCAAATGTAACATAACTTTCCATAACAAGCCCTTTATTTAAAAATAACATTCTTATTGTTTCCATTGCTCTATTATTAACTGTATTTGCAAAGCAAACTTTAATTTTTCCTGAAGAAACCTCAAATGGTACTGCTTTATTTTTTTGAGCAATATCTAATGAAATATAATCTGTTAAATTTATTTTTATGCTTTCAGAATTTAATAATATACCTTTTGTTCCCAATATTTCACCTATTGCCTCTATTAATGTTTTAGGCTCTGCTAATCCTAATATATATAATATATCTCCAATTTTTTGGTTTGGATGTTCTCTTTGGTATGTTAAAGCCTCTTCTATTGCTTCTTCATTTACAATTCCTCTTTTTACTAATTCAACCCCCATTGGTTGTCTTCTTCTTACATCCATTTTGTTTCCTCCTTTTTTCTTACGTGCTCTATATTATTATACAATATTTCTAGATATTTTTGTTAAACTTTTATAAATTACCTTTATTTACTATTTTTTTAAAATATAGGTAACTTTTTTTTCTAAATCGCCAATTTTTAATTTTACTTCAATTGCTTCTTTTCCATTTTCTATTTTTTCTGTAAATTCACAATTGTCAACTCCACTTGCAATTTTTACATTATTTTGATAAATTGCTTTATTTTCTGGAATATATGTGTATTGATTTTTACTAGAAAATGCAACATATCTTTGTTTGTTCTTGTCTTGTTCATTTGCATTTGTAAAGCTTACTACTTCTAAGATTTTATTGCCTTCTTTGTTAACTTCTTCAGAAAAATAACTATTAAATCTTGTGTATTCCCCTAAATAAGAATATTTTTCTGTTGATACGTCTATATTTTTATAAAAATACCCTGTCATTATTGAAATGATTGTAATAGCTATTAACATCGCAATCACATATATAATTAATGATGTTAATGTTACACCTTTTTCTGACCTCATATTAAAACGTCCTTTCTACCTATTTCTAACTATTGTCGTTGTTAACTCCACGTTTTCTACTTCTTTTCCTATTTTATATAAAACATTTACATTTACTATTTTTACTAAATCGTTTGAATCATTGTTTTCTTGTCCATTAGAATTTGGAACATATTTTTTTACTTTTATTTCTATAGTATAAGCTGAGTCATATTCTTTATTGTCTATAATTAATTTATTATTATTTTTATATGAACCAATATCAACTGCATCTTCTCCTTGGGTTTCTATTGCCTCATCATAGTCTAATGCTTTTATCTTTTCTATAACATCTTGTGCTATATATGTTGCTTCTGTTTTTCTTTCTACCTTTTTAGATGATATAGTGATGTTGTAAAAAACAACTGATATTATTGATACAAATAATGTAATTACAATTATTGCAATTGTTATGTCTATTCCTGTAAAACCTTTTTGACTTTTTACATTCATTTTTTTCCCTTTCTATACTATAAAATTGTTATATAATAATACATATAGTATTGTTAATACATTTGTAATACTTAAGTAAAATCCTATTTTTAAATCTTTCCAAATTTGTTTGTCTGTTTTTAAGCTTTTATTTCTTCTTTGTTTTAATTTATTTAACAATATATATATTGCAACTGTAAGTGATGTAAATGCTATTGTATTTATTGTTACATATTCTCCTGTAAAAATTGCAATTACAATTATCATTAATAATATTCCATTTATATATTTGCTTTTTGCATATTTTTTTAGTGATATTGTATCTAAAATTAATATTAATACGTAAAAAACAAGATATATAACATATCTATATATATTAGCTTTTTCTACTATGCATAGATATGCTATATATATAATTGATATAATTATTCCATATGTAAGTACTGGTTTTTCTATTTTTCTTTGTTCTTTATCTATTCCTGCAATTATAAACAAAAATGATAAATATAGTGCCATAAAGCAATATTCTGCTACCTGTTCTATTTTTATGTTATATATATCAATTTTCATTAAGTAAAATATAGATACAAAAATTAACCCAGATAGTATTTCTAATATTAAATACCTAGGTCTTATCTTTTCTTTACAATATCTACATTTACCGCCTAAAATTATATAGCTTAAAATTGGAAACATGTCAAAAAATCCTAATTTGTGGTTACATTTAGGACAGTATGATCTTGTGTGTGTTATGTCTTCTCTTCTTGGAATTCTATATACGGCAAGTGTAAAAAAACTTCCAAACATTGCTCCTATTAAAAATATTATTATATATATTATTGTTTCCATGTTTCTCCTTTTTATAAGTTAAGCCATACACACTTAGTGTGCGTATGGCTTTTACTTTTTTACTAATTATGATTTTTTTACTACATCAATTTTTGAAGCAGTACTTGCTGTTTTTGGTGTATAAGTTACTGTATAAGTTATTTTGTTAACTGTAACATCAAATGATGCAGAAGAATCTGTTATTTCTGTTTCAGCAAGACTATCGGTTGTAATTGTTAATGATGCATCATTTCTTGCAGCTATTGTTGCAATATTTTTTATACTTAAAGTAGATTCATTACCATTATATGTTGGATCTGCTTTATTAGCCATTATTTCAGATACAGCTAAAGAAACGTCTTCTTTAATTTGTGCTATAGAATTTGTTTCATTTGAGCTTGATGCTTTTGTTAATATACCATTGTCACCTGTTAGCATTGCAATTGATACCCCTGCTAAAATTAATAATACGATGATTGTGATAACTAATGCAATTAGTGTAACACCTTTTTGTTCTTTGAACATAAAAATTTCCTCCTTTTCTTTTGAATTTTAAAAAATATATATTTTCATATATTTATAAGTGCATTTTATAAATATAATGTTAAAAACTTAAATTATTTAGTTCCTTTGTCTGGAAAATAAGTACCTTCTGAGCTTGTATTTGTATTTTGTGTAGAATTTTGCGTACTTCCCCCATTTGAAGAACTATTATTGCTATTTGTTGAACCAGAATTATTATTTGTTGTATTTTGCCCGTTTTGGCTTTGGTTTTCCTCTGTTTTTTCCTCATATGTGGAAAATGGGTTTACTTTTCCTGGTTTATAGTCTTTTATTTTTTGATAATTAGTTAAATCTGATTCATCTATTTCATATGTCAGAATAACTTTATCTTCTTCTATGCTATCAGAATTTTTTAATTCTTCTTTTATATTTTGTGGAGTAACATATGAAACTTCTTCTGGCAAGATTTTATTTGATGGAACATATTCATATAGTATAACTCCCAATATTAAAATTATTGCTAAACATAAAAGTAGCATAATAATTATTTCTTTAATAATATTTTTAGCCATTAACTTATACTCCTTTTTTATTATCTTAAAGTATTTGTTGTATTTGTATTGTTAGCTGCATTTGTGTTTGTGCTATTTGTTGTACTATTTGCAGTGTTTGTTGAATTTGAACTTGTTGTATTGTTTGTGTTTGTTGTTGTATTATTGTTTTGATTATTAGTTGATTGGTTTACACTACTTGAACTATTTGATATTCCCTTTATTGTTATATCTTTACATGTAAAGGTTGCTTGTAAATCTGTTGTACTACTACTTGGTACCATTGAAAAATTTTCTATTTTAAAACCTAATTGCGAATCATTTTCTATATTAGATATAAAATTTGTAATTCCAATATATGAACCATTTACAGTAAAGTTTAAATTATAGTTATCGTCTCCTGTACCTCTTAATAAATCCATTTTCATAACCACACCTTCGCTTTTAGCATGATTTCCAATTTTTACCCATAAAGATTCAATTTCATATTTTTGAAATTGTGTTGCTTGTTTAACTTCATCACCAGTACTAATTGTAACCATATCTTCATAATTTTTCTTTTCCTGTGTTAATTTTTTTAGGTCTGTTTCTGTATCTGATATAGCTTTTGGGTAATCTGTACTTGCAAGTTTTGTTGCTTGTCCTATAGATTCATCTAATTGTTCATTTTTTTCTTTTATAGCTTCTACTCCTAAAACTGTAAAATCTCCAATATTATAACCTTTAGTTACTGCAAAGCCGCATAATACTAATAGCAAAATTATAAGTATTGATATTAATAATTTTTTCATGGCAAGTCTCCTTCTATTTTTACTGTAACTACATTATTTTCTTTTTGTCCTGCAGTAGAAATTACATTTGTTAAAATATTGTCAGCTTTGATTTTTGCTTTTAAATATCCTAATTGTTCATATTTATTTGATTGTGCATTTATTTCTATATGTTTGTCTGTTGTATTTTGTATTGATGTTATTTGAACATTTTCTGGTATTATAAACATTATTTGATTCAATAAATTAGGAATTGCATTTTTTGTTTTTAATGCATTATTTATTTTATCATTTATATCTTGTAAATTTTTAATCATAGTAGTATATTCACTTGTTTTGTTCTTGATTTTTGAATCATCTGATTTTGCAAGTGCAATTTGTGAGTTTATTTGTGATGTTCTTGCTGCTGCTTCTTCTTGTTTACTGTTTAGCTGATTATTTAGTACACATGAAAAACCAGAATATACTGCAAGTAAAATAAATAAGCCCCCTGCTGATCTTAGTAAATTTCTTTCTACTGTGTCTAACTTTTGTCCTAAATCAAATGTAAATAATCCTTTTTGTTTATTTTTGTCTTTTTCCTTTGTCTTATTTGATCCCCCAACATCTATTTTTAGCCAATCTGGTAATTTATCTGCAAATGTTGCACCTTTAAAGTTCATTGAAGTTAAACCTTGTCCAAGTCCTAACAATGCAAGTGAAATTGCAGAATTTACCTCGATATAATCTTTTATACTTATATCTTTAGTATTTGTAATAAATGATGGTTTTAGTATTTCACATTTTGTATCTTCCAAATATTCTTGAAAATACAAGTCTATATTGTTTATTAATGCTGCTGTACCAGTTATATATACTTTTTCAATTTTTGCTGTGTTTGTATTAATTATTTTTTGTATTTGGCTTACTATAGAATATAATGTTGGCATTATTTCTTCCAAATGACTATTTTCTATATCTTGTAATTCTCTTCCTTCTGAAGTATATATTGTAGTGTTCTTACAAGTTTCATATGCTTTAGAATAAGAATTTTCTATCATATTTAATTTTTCTAAAAATTCTTTGCTTCCCTGTGGGATTGTTTCTATATTATATATTTGTTGATCTATTATTGTTGTAACTGTTGTTTGGTCTTCAATATTTACAATTAAATAATTTTGTTTTGGTTCAAATTCTTTTAAATTAGATATTGTCATTGATATTGGAGAAACAGCAGCTAGCTTATAGCCTGAAAATAGTTGTAACATTTTGTTAAATTCTATTTTATTTTCGCTAACATGAATTACCTTTAATTTTTGTTTATCATCTATATTTGGAACAACCGTTGATCTTTTTTCAAAAGCATTTGGGTTGTAGCCTTTATCTTGGCAAAATGCATCAAATTCTGTTTTTATTGCTTTTTGTAAATCTGTTTTATTCAATAAAGCAAACATATCAAAATAATTGTATATTTCTTGTTCCAAATTTATACTAATTGGTGTCTTATAGCTATAAGTTTCCTCAACCACTTGTTTAATTGCTTCATTTATATTTTCATAAAATTTAACACCGAAAGAATCTACTTTTATTTTGTCATGGTCTTTTGAAACTTTTGCATATTTAATTAAATTATCTTGCACATACATTCCAAGGCAACTAGGCATTACTTTTCTCCTTTTTTATTTTATATATATTTTTTCTATATTTGTTAATTTTCATACTTGAATTTTATTTATTTTTTGTCTTTTTTTGCTATTTTTTGTAGTTTTTTTTTACGTATATATTTTACCTCTATATACTTAAAAGTCAATATATTTAATCTAAATGTAATCTAAATGTAACACTTCTGTAATAATATTTAAATGTTGTTTTTATGTAGTTTACAAATAAAAAATCCATCATGTTTTTTATCTGGCTTTATTGAAAAATATTTTTCTTCTTTTATATACTTATTCCATTTATTACTATCTAATTTTTTTATTTCAAAATCTTTATTGTTTTCCAAAAATTTTAAAATAACATCTTCATTTTCCTTTTTTAATATACTACATGTAGAATATACCAACTCACCTCCAGGTTTTAAATATTTTGAACATGTTTCTAATATTTTATATTGTAATTTAGAAATTTCATAAACATCTTCTTGCTTTCTTTGCCATTTTATATCTGGCTTTCTTCTTATTACTCCAATTCCTAAGCATGGTACATCTAACAAAATTTTATCAAATTTTTCTTTATAATTTTCATTATATATACTCGCATCATTTATACTTGTATTAATATTTTTTAATCCTAATCTATTTGCATTTTCATTTATTAAATTTATTCTATGTTCATATACATCCCATGCAATTATATTTCCGGTGTTTTTCATAATTTCTGCTATATATGTTGTTTTTCCTCCAGGAGCACTACATGCATCTAAAACCATTTGTCCTTCTTTAGGATTTAAGACTAAACATGTAAGTCCTGCTGATTCATCTTGCACTGTAAATAGTCCTTCTTTAAATCCTTCAATATTTTCAATATTTTTCGCCTTATTCAAAATTAAAAAATCGTCTAATTCCCCTTCTTCATACTGAATTGAATTTTTATTAAAAATTTCTTCCAATTCTTTTTTTGTAGTCTTTACATTATTTACTCTTATAGAAACACATGGAGTTAAATTTAAACTTTTACAAATCTCTTCTACTTCTTCTATTGTATTATTTTCTAAAAGCTCCTCTATAATCCATAAAGGCATACTTTGTGTTTTTGAAATCATTTCTTCTTTTGGTAACTTAACATCAAATAACTGTAAATAATCATCCGGACTTACCTTTCTTAAAATAGCATTAACAAATCCAGAACTTGCCTTATGTCCATATCTTTTTGCCAAATTAACGCATTCGTTAACAGCAGCAGATTTAGGAATTTTATCTAAAAAAATAATTTGATAAATTCCCATTCTTAAAATATTAATAATCCAAATAGAAATCTTTTTTAATTTAATAGAAGAATATTTCTTTATAATTTCATCTAAAGTAAGCTTCCATGTTGTAACTCCATAAACAATTTGTGAAATTAATGAAACATCCCTATCAGAAAGTGCCTTTCTATTATTTTTTAGCATATCATCTAAAGCAATATTAGAATAAGCTCCACTTTCATCCATTTTATATAAAACCTCTAAAGCTATATTTCTTGCATTATCTATCATATTTTCTCCTTTTTTAACAAACTAGACAAGGGGACAAGACAAGGGGACGGGGTTTTTGTCTTAGGGTTTTGGGAGCTTTTTTATCATCCTATTTTTTGGAAATAACTCCCAAAAACCTTAAGACAAAAACCCCGTCCCCTTGTCTTGCCCCCTTGTCTTGTCCCCTTGTCTCTATTTTTTCTTAGTATATACTTTTTTTAAATTAATTTCTACAAATATTGTATAAAATTTCAAATTTTAGTAAAAAATATTTTTAAATTTCATATTGGAGGTTTAAAAATGGATATAGAAAAGCACTTAATTATTACTGGAAATTCTGAAGTTTCTTGGAAAGATGCTATTGTTAAGGCAATTTCTGAAGCTTCTAAAACTATTGATTATTTATCTTCTGTGAAGATATTAGAACAAAGAGCAAAAATTGATGGTAATAAAATTTCAGAGTATTTTGTAGATTTAGATTTAGGTTTTATTTTAGATTTAAATAGAAAAGATTCTACAAATAATTAAATTTATTTATATTTAGTTTTAATATTAATTTTTTATTAATTTAATATTTACTTTTTTGTTATTTTTTATACTTTATTAAAAAGGATGGTGAAAAAATGGATCCTACAAAAACAAAACAAACTTATCAAGAATATGTAGATAAAAAATCTCCAAATTCTCCAATTATTAAAAATTGTTTTAATGCTTTTTGGACCCGGAGGTTTAATATGTACAATCGGGCAAATTATTGCAAATATTTGTACACAAAAAGGGTTTGATATGCAAACTTCTGGAACAATTGTGTCTATTATTTTAATTGGAATATCTGCTTTTTTAACTGGCTTAAATGTTTTTAATAAAATAGGTAAATTTGCAGGCGCAGGTTCGCTTATTCCAATTACGGGTTTTGCAAATTCAATTGTTTCTCCGGCTATGGAATATAAGTCTGAAGGCTATGTTATGGGAGTTGGTGGAAAAATGTTTACTGTTGCAGGCCCTGTACTTGTATTTGGTATATCTACTTCAATCTTGGTTGGACTAGTTTATTTAATTTTTAATACTCAAAGTATTACTCTTGTATAAAAGGAGATGATTTTTTGCAAAAATTAGGAAAACAAACTATAAAGTTTGATAATCCCCCTACAATATTAGATTGTGCCTCTATTGTTGGTCCAAAAGAAGCTCAAGGACCTCTTGCAGAATATTTTGATCAAACTTTAGAAGATGAATTTTGGGGAGAAAAAACTTGGGAAAAAGCTGAAAGTAAAATAATTAAAGAAACTGTAAACACAGTTATTTCAAAATCTGGTGTTCCTTCAGATCAAATCGATTTAATGATTGCAGGTGATTTATTAAACCAATGTATATCTTCAAGTTTTGGTTTAAGAGAAGCTAATATTCCTTTTTTAGGTGTATTTGGCGCTTGTTCAACTTTTGTTGAATCTATGTGTATTGGTTCTATTTGTGTTGAAAGCTTTGCTAAAAACGTTTTATGTGCTACTTCTAGTCACTTTTGTAGTGCAGAAAAACAATTTAGATTTCCACTAGAACTTGGAAACCAAAGAACACCTACAGCACAATGGACTGTAACTGGAAGTGGTGCTGCAATTATTACTCAATCTGGAATGGGACCTTATATAACCCATATAACACCAGGAAAAATTATAGACATGGGAATAAAAGATGCCAATAATATGGGAGCTGCAATGGCTCCAGCATTTTGTGAAACATTAATAACTCATTTTTTAGATACTGGTAGAAGTCCCAACTATTATGATGCAATAATTAGTGGTGATTTAGGACATGTTGGTAAAGAAATTGCAATAGATATTGCCAAAGCCAGAGGTTACAATATAAAACCAAATTATAATGATTGTGGTGTTTTAATATTTGACAAAGAAAAACAAGATACTCATAGTGGCGGAAGTGGCTGTGGTTGTTGTGGCAGTGTATTTTCTGGTTATTTTTTCAAACAATTAAAGGCAAAAAAGCTAAAAAAAGTTTTATTAATTGCAACAGGTGCATTAATGAACTCCACAAGTTCACAACAAGGAGAATCAATTCCTGGAATAGCACATGCAATAAGCATTGAAATTTAGCTTTTATATTTTAGAAGAAAGGTGATTTAATATGAACATAAACTGGGCAAATGTTTTTGAGCCAACAGCACTTATAAAATGTTTTGTTATTGGACGGTATTATTTGTGTTATAGGTCAAATTTTAATTGATAAAACCAAACTAACTCCAGCTAAAATTTTAGTTGCATTTGTAACCACAGGGTGCATTTTAGGTGGACTTGGTATTTATAAATATTTAGTTGATTTTGCTGGTTCTGGTGCAACTGTACCACTTACCGGTTTTGGATACAACTTAGCAAAAGGTGCCATTGAAGGTGTTCAGCAAAATGGTATTATTGGAGCATTTACTGGAGGAGTAAAGGCTTCTGCTGGCGGTATTGCTGCTGCTGTTTTCTTCCGGCTATTTAGCTTCTCTTATTTCAAAACCAAAAATGAAAAAACAGTAATTGTATTTTATAAACAAAAAATGATATAATCTTGCTTGATTATATCATTTTTTATATCTATGCTTTTTTTGCTATTTCAGCAATTTCTTTAAATGCTTTTTCGTCTGTTACAGCGATTTCTGCAAGCATTTTTCTATTTATTGTAACATTAGCTTTTTTTAGACCAGCTATTAATTTGCTATATGTTAAACCATTCATTCTAGCTGCTGCATTAATTCTTGTTATCCATAATTTTCTAAAGTTACTTTTTTTATCTTTTCTTCCAACATAAGCATATCTTAAAGATTTCATTACTGCTTGGTTAGCATTTCTAAATCTGTAATGTTTTGCCCCATAATATCCTTTTGCTCTTTTTAATATTTTTTTATGTCTTGCTCTTGTTGTTCTTGCTGTTTTTACTCTTGCCATTTATTTTCACCTTCCTTATTTTTTCTATTCTTTCTTTTAGTTACCATATGGTAATAATTTTTTAATTGTATTTTCGCATGTTTTATCTGCATATGCGTCTTGAACTTTTCCTGATTTCTTTTGTCTTCTTGTTTTATTTGCTAGTAAATGTCTTCTATTAGATTTTGTTCTTTTTACTTTTCCTGTAGCTGTTAAAGAATATCTTTTTTTAGCTGCTTTGTTTGTTTTTAATTTTGGCATGTGCCATCGCTCCTTTCATTATTGATTGTTTTATATTTGTCAGATTATTTATCTGATTTTTTAGCAAGTATTGTAAACATGTTTCTACCTTCTAACTTTGGTGCTTTTTCAACTTGTGAAACATCGCTTAAGTTTTCTATAAATTTATTTAATACAAGTTCTCCTGCTTTTGAATTATTAACTTCTCTTCCTCTAAATCTTACTGTTATTTTAACTTTGTTTCCATCTTCTAAAAATTTTCTTGCATTTTTAGATTTAAATCCAAAGTCATGTTCTTCAATGTTTGGAGTAACTCTAATTTCTTTTACTTCTAATACTTTTTGCTTTTTCTTTGCTTCTTTTTCCTTTTTTGCTTGCTCAAATTTGTATTTTCCATAGTTCATTATTTTACAAACTGGTGGATTTCCATTTGGTGCAACAAGCACTAAATCTAATTTTTTTTCTTCTGCTTTGTCTAAAGCATCATTTAAACTAAGTACTCCTAGTTTTTCTCCATTTTCTCCTATTAATTGTACTTCTTTTGCTCTTATTTGTTCATTAATTGGTAATTCCTGTTTTATAAAAAACACCTCCAAATTTATTTTTTTATTGTTTTTTTACAATAAAAAAAATTGACTTTTGTTACAAGTCAATTAAACATAAAAATAGTTGCTACTAATTTTAATATGTTTAACCTTTTCCTTAAGTTAAGGTGAGAAACTTTTTGTTTCTTCTTGTAACAGTTATTATTTTATTATGTTTTTTTGTATTTGTCAATGGTTTTGGCTAATTTTTTATGAATTTTTAGAAAATTTTCTTTATAACTCACAATTAAATATATATTTAATTGTTTATAACAAATTTTCAAAATTTTAAAAAAACTGTTATAATTAAACATTTTAAATTTTAAAAATTTTCTAACTATTGAATAAACAAGCACTTTATATTATAATAGTAAAAAACAAACAAAGAAAAGAGGAAGGTTAATGCAATATAAATTTATAACTAAAAGTGAAAAAGAAACAAAAAGTTTTGCCAAAAAGCTTGCTAGTAAATTAAAACAAGGAGACATCATAATACTTACAGGAGAACTTGGATCTGGAAAAACAAAATTCACCGAAGGAATTTTATCATACTTTAATCTAGAAAACGAGATATCAAGCCCAACATTTACTATAGTTAATGAATATAATGCAAGTCCATGCCCCATATTCCATTTTGATGTATACAGACTAGAAGACACAGACGAATTTTTAGCAATTGGAGGAGACGAATATTTTGAAAAAGGTATTTCTATTATAGAATGGGGAGAAATAATTAAAGATATTCTTCCAAAAGAATATATCAAAATCTCTTTTGAAAAAGACAATAAAAATGAAAATATAAGAATATTAAATATAGAAATCTATGGAAATAAATTTGATAATTATTTTAAGGAGGATTAAAATTGAAAACATTAGCAATAGACACATCTAGCAAAATTTGTGGCGTATGTATATTAGAAAATAAGACGTTAATTAATAAAATAGATTTAAACAATGGCTTAACACACTCTGAAAGTTTAATGCCATTAATTAAAGAAGTATTAGAAAAGGCAAATTTAAAATTATCTGATATTGATAACATTGTTTGTGACATAGGTCCTGGCTCTTTTACAGGAATTCGTATAGGTGTTGCAACTGCAATGGCATTTGTAGATAGTTTAAACCTAAAATATACTGGTGTTACCTCTTTAGAAGCACTTGCCTACAATATAAATACCCAAGGTTTAATTTGCAGTATAATTGATGCTAAAAACGAAAACTGCTACTATGCTTTATATAAATTAGAAAGTGGCAATTATAAAGAATTAATAGAACCAACTGCAACTACTATTTCAAATATGTTAGATACTCTAAAAAAATATACTGAACAAATAACATTTGTTGGAGATGGCATAATGTCATACAAAGAAAAAATTGCTTCAAATATTAAAAATATAAAATTTGCAGCTGATTCTATAAATGACATAAATTCATATTCTTTAGCTTTAGCAGGGCTTTACAAACTAGAAAATAATAGCACACTTCCGCTTCTTCCCTTATACCTAAAAAAGCCACAAGCCCAAAGACAATTGGAGGAAAAACAAAATGGAAATACAAATTAATAATATGAATTTAAATGACCTAGAATCCATTTGCTCTAATCTGGAAAAAGATTTTGATGACTTTTGGAATTACAACATTTTAAAAAATGAGCTTCAAAATCCAAATTCCATATATTTTGTTGCCAAAGACAAAAATAATAATATATTAGGATTTGCAGGAATATTAAAAATTTTAGATGAAGCAGATATAACAAATATTGTTGTGAAAAAAGACTATAGAAATAAAGGAATTGGAACTATGCTTTTAAAACATTTAATTTTAGAAGCAAAAAAACAAAATCTTCTAACAATAACGTTAGAAGTTAACGAAAAAAATAAAAACGCCATTTTATTATATAAAAAATTCAAATTTGAAGAATTAGGAATAAGAAAAAAATACTATAATAACACTGATAATGCAATTATTATGACATTAAACTTAAAAAGCTAGTAACCTTAATTACTAGCTTTTTTTAGTTATTTTAATTCTATTTTTATTTCCTTTTCTTCTTTTAAATTTATCTTACTGTATTTCACACCACATTCGTCAAATAATTTTCTTGATGCTATATTATTTTCTGAATTTGCATATTTGTCACACAAATAAATTACTTCTTTTATTCCAGATTGTATAATAATTTTTGCGCATTCATTACATGGAAATAAGTCAACATATATTTTGGCATCTTCTAAATCCTTTTTGCTTCCTCTATAATTTAATATTGCATTTAATTCTGCATGACATACATATGGGTATTTTGTTTCTAAATTATTTCCCTCTCTTCCCCATGGAAAATTTTCATCACTATACCCATTTGGTGCTCCATTATAACCTATTGACAAAATTCTATTATCATTACTTACAATACAAGCTCCTACTTGTGTTGAAGGGTCTTTACTTCTCATTGCTGAAAGTTTTGCTATAGACATAAAATATTCATCCCATGAAATATAATCACTTCTTTTTTGGTTCATTATAATTCCTCCTTTATTATTTTTTATATGATTTGTTATTTAATGTTGGGTATTCAAATTCTTTTCCACCTTGTGTAAAATTGCCAAGTGTTGTATGATCTTTTTCCATATCTTCTTTTCCTTTTAGGAAATATCTATATTTTGAACTATTGCCTATATAGCCTCCACCTATAATTACTGGATCATCCCATGTGCAATCAACTGCATACCAATTATTTTCTAATTTCACATAATTCCATGCATGATTTTCAGACTGACCGCTTGAATTTATACCTTTTCCAATTACCATTGTAGACTCTATTCCTAGCCCATCTAGTAAATACTTAAACGCCCTTGCATACCCTTCACATACACATTTTCCATTAATTAGTGCTCCATATATATTATAAATATTTTTTTCTTGCAATGATGTATCATATTCTATATTTTCTACTAAATAATCATGTACCATTTTTATATCTTCATAATCATTTCCTGTTTTATTATGTATTATTTGCTTTCTAATTGCTTCAATTTTTTCAAGTGCTAAATTTATATCTTGTTTATTTGAAAATTCTTCATTTAAATAATTTGCTTCTTCTCCATTATTTATATATACATTATAAGTTTTGTTTTGCCCTTTTGTTGTTGTTTCTATATTTAAATACATTTTATTTGGGCTTAAATAAAACACATCTGGATTATCATATGTATATGCTTCAATTGCAGATTGATAGTATTTTCCAAGTTCTTCTTGGCCATTTTGTTTAGATAAAATATTTGAAAAAGATGTTCCTAAATTTATTTTGTATGTTCCTTCTTTCATATTTTCTTTATTACTTTCAAATGCTTTATATATTGTTTTTGAATAACTTTCTAATTGATTGTAAAAGTATTTATTAACAACTATATTATCATAGTTTACATCATTTTCGGAATTTTCTATGTTATTTTTTGAAAGTTCGTCTAATGGATTTTTTTCTATAATTTTAGGTGTTTCAATGTTTTTTTCTACTGTATCATTTGTGTTTATACTACTTGTTTTAAATTCTGCAACCTCACTTAAAGCATTACTTTTATCTGTTTCATTTATTTCATTATAAATTATTACTCCAAACATTCCAATTACACCAAATATAGCAATAACTATAAATGTCATAATTAACATTGTAAATTTATCTTTCATAAATTTTGCTCCTTTACTGTTTTATTATAACATTTTTTTAAACTAAAAACTAGTATATTTTTTTGAAAATTTACCAATACTAACTAAAAAATTTGTTATAATTTACATTTATTATTTACGCTTATAATTATATATTCTTCCCAGGGCTCCCCATTATAAGAAAATGTAATTCGTTACCTCATACATTTTCTAAAACGGTCCCCACTTGCCCTTCACAGAATATATAATTATAGCTTTAAATTTTAACAAAAATTTAACTTAACACATAACAAGAAAAATTTAGGAGATTAATTATGAATTTTAAAGATTTTTTTACTTATACGCCACCTACTGAATATAATTTTGATATTTTAGAAAAAGACAACATATCTCAAAATGATTTAAATAATGATAACAACCAAAAAACAAATATATTTCCAAGTTTAGATGTTAACCTAGAATACGTAAAATCCAAATATAACACTTTAATTAATAGTGATATTTTAATTAGAGAATTCACAATAAATGCAAGAAATAAACAATATAAGGCATTTTTACTTTATATTGATGGAATGGTTGACTCTGAACTTATGAATAACTTTGTTATAAAACCTTTAATGATGAGAAACAAAAACAACTTGTATAATGGAGACCAATCAAAAGTTATAGCAGAAGCTGTTACAAATAATATAACAGTTAGAAAAGTAAAAAAATTTGATATGGTTGAGTATTTATTTAATTGTCTTATTCCTCAAAATACTGTAGAAAAAGTTGAAGATTTTGAAAAATTATTTTCTGATATTAATGCAGGAAATTGTGGATTGTTTGTAGATACTATAAACATTGCATTTGATATTGATATAAAAGGTTTTCAGCAAAGAAGTATAGATTCCCCAAATAACGAAATTGTTATAAAAGGATCTCAAGAAGCATTTGTAGAAAATTTAAGAACAAATACATCTTTACTTAGAAGAATTGTTAATAATGAAAATTTAATAATTGAAAATGTAGAAGTTGGTAAGGTTACTAAAACAAAATGTGCTGTATGCTATTTGCAAAATATAACCAATTTAGATTTAGTTGCCGAAGTTAAATATAGGCTTAACAATCTTGCAATTGATTCTTTGCTTTCTGCTGGCCAATTAGAACAACTAATTTCAGATTCTAATGAATTTGGAATACCAGAAACAATGTCCACAGAAAGGCCAGATAAGTGTGCAAAATATATGTTTCAAGGAAGAATTATTGTTATTGTTAATGGAACACCATATGCACTTATTTTACCTGCAACATTAATTGATTTTATGGTTTCACCTGAAGATACAAATTTAAAAGTAAATTTTTCTAATTTTTTAAGAGGAATCAGGTTTTTAGGTGTTTTTCTTACTTTATTGCTACCTGGAATTTATATTGCAATAACAAGCTTTCACCAAGAAATTCTTCCAACAGAATTATTATTTTCTATTTTGGCCTCTCGTGAAAATGTTCCTTTTCCAGTAATTGTAGAAATTTTAATAATGGAAATATCTTTTGAATTAATACGTGAAGCAGGACTTAGAGTTCCTTCTCCTATTGGTCCTACAATTGGTATAGTTGGTGCTTTGGTTCTTGGGCAAGCTGCAGTTAGTGCAAGTATTGTTAGCCCTATATTAATTATTATTGTAGCCATAACTGGTATTGCATCATTTACCATTCCAGACTTCTCTTTTGGATTCCATTTACGTTATTTTAGATTTGTATTTATACTTTTAGGCTATATGGCAGGCTTTTTAGGAATTGGCATTGGTATATTTGTATATATTTCTATTTTATGTAGTTTAAAATCTTTTGGAGTATCTTTTACTGCTCCTTTAGCTCCTTTAAGCAATTTAAAAGGAAATGGTTATTTTCTACCTCCTGTTTGGAAAAGAGAATATCGCCCAAGTTATGTTGCACCACAAAAAATGAAAAGAGAAGAAAAAATTTCTATGAAATGGAAGTATGACTCTTTTGGAGGTGATAAAAATGGGAAATAATAAAATTGGAACTGTAGAAGCAATAATGAGTATTTTAACAACTGTTGTTGCTCATACAATTTTATCACTTCCAAGAATTTTAATTTTAAATACTAATTCATCTACAATTTTAAATTTAATTTATTTAACTATTATTGCAATGGCTTTGGCTTACCTTATTTACTTTTTATTAAAAAAATTTCCGGGGTTAGATATTGTTGATATATCCGAAAATTTAGGTGGTAAAGTTTTTAAAAATATTGTTGGTGCTGTATTTATTTTTCACTTTATTACAAGCTCTAGTTTATTATTAAGAAACTTTTGTGAAGGATTAAAAATTCTATACTTCCCTCTTACAGATATTTTATTTATAATTTTGCTGTTTGTAATTGCAGTATGTATAAGTATAAGACTTGGTCCAAGTTCTGTATACAAAACAAATTTAATTATAATTCCACTTACACTAGTTAGTATTGTTGCTTTATTTGTATTTAATTTAGAAAATTTTGTACCACAAAGAATGTTTCCTATTTTAGGCAATGGATTTTTTTCAACATTTGTTTTAGGACTTACTAACTTAAGTGCTTTTGGAGGAATTGCATATATATACTTTTTACCACCATTGCTAAAAGACCCTAAAAAATTAAAACAAATTTCTGTTATTTCTGTATGTGTAATAGGTATTTATTTAATTTTATGTGTTTCAATTATTCTTTTTATATTTACATCTCTTGTTTCTGCAAATGAAATTATGCCTTTATATTTTGCAGCAAGGCATATTGATTTTGGAACATTTTTTCAAAGGCTTGAATCCTTATTTTTACTTATTTGGATTTTAGCATTTGCAAGTTATCTAGGAATTTGTACTACTTTTTCTATTGGAATTTTAAAAAAATTAACTAATATAAAAGATATAAAACCTATTGCAAATATATTTGGATTATTAATTTTAGGTATTTCCTTACTTCCAAACAATATGGCAATATGTGAACTAATTGCAAGTAATTTTTATGGCAGTTTTGTAATAGGAATAGTGTTTATTTTAGGCTTATCAATTCTAATTATTGCAAATTTAAAAGAAAGAAAAAAATTGAAAGTAGGTAATTCAAAATGAAAAATATAATTATAAGAATTTTATCTGTTATTGTAATAATTTTATTATTAATTGCCTTTTCTTCTTCATATAGTTTTCTTAATATTGCAAGTCTAGATTATGTTGTAGCTATTGGTTTTGATACATCTACCAATAATAATTATCGTATAAGCTTTCAATTTGCAAAAGTTTCAAGTGTTTCTGAATCTGGAAAAACTGAACAAACACCAACAATAATAAATACTGTGGAAGCCTCTTCTTTAAATAATGCTATAAATTTAATGAACACTTATATTGGAAAAAAACTTAATTTATCACATTGTAAAGCAATTGTATTTTCTGAAGAAATTGCAAGTAATGGAATATCTAGCCAAATATATTCATTAATTAATGATACCCAAATTAGGCCATCTGCCAATATAATTGTTAGCAAATGTAGTGCTCAATATTATATAGAAAACTCTAAACCCATATTTGAGAATTTAATAACTAAATACTATGAGGTTTTTCCAAGTTCTAGTGATTATACAGGTTATACTGCAGATACTAAAATTGGCGATTTTTTTAATGCCTTAGAATGTGAGCTTGGTGAACCAACAGCTATACTTGGTGGGTTAAATACAGAACATTCTGATAACACATCTTCTATAAATTCTAAAAAAGATTCTAGCCAAAAGTCAAATGAATCTACAGTTTCTGGTAAACGTGCTACCGAAAATATTGGTCTTGCTGTATTTAAATCTGATAAATTAATTGGAGAGCTAAATGCTTCAGAATGTCTTGCATTTTTAAATATGAAAAATGAAGTTAAAGGGTTTTATGTAACAGTTCCATCACCTGAAAACTCTAATGAAAATATTGATATTTATATAACTCCAAATAAAGATATTGATGTTAGTGTAAAAATTGTAAATGGTTCCCCATATATTAAAGTTAAAGCAGATTATTCTGGAAGAATACACTCTTTAACTAGTGATTCTGACTATTTAAATGAAAATACTTTAAATGCAATTTCTAAATCTTGTAATAGTTATATAGAGTCTGTTTTTTCTGATTATTTATATAAAACTGCTAAAGATTTTAAGTCAGATATTAGTGGACTTGGAAAATATGCATTATCTAATTTTTTGACAACTAAAGATTTTTCTAATTACAATTGGCATGAAAATTTTAAAAACTCTTTTTTTGATGTTGATGTAAATACTTCTATACAATCAAGTCTGTTAATTACAGAAACTTAAAATAATTATTTGGAAGGTGTTTTTTATGTTTCATATTATTTTTAATATAATCTTTTTTATAATAAGTATAATTATTTTAGTTAAATCTATTTTTTATGCTATATATGAAATAAATAATGAAAATAATAAAAGTGGTGGAATTTGTGTTATAATTTTTTCCTCTTTAGTTGTGCTTTTTGCTAACATTATGGTTTTAACAAGATAAAAAAACTGGGATTTTCTTACAATCCCAGTTTTTTATTAATATCTTATTTTTCTATAATTTCAAAATCAATTTGCCTTAATAATTTACTTGCACTTATTACTCTTATTTTTACCTTATCTCCTATTTTATATGTTTTTTTAGATTTTTCTCCTATTAAGATTTTTCTATTTTCATCATATATAAAATATTCATTTCCTAAATGTTCAAATCTAATTAAGCCTTCTACTGTATTGTCTAATTCTACAAACATTCCAAATTGAGTAATTGATGAAACAATTCCTTCATATTCTTCACCAACTTTATTTTCCATGTATTCAGCCTTTTTTATATCTTCACTTTCTCTTTCAACTTTTGTTGCTATTTTTTCTCTATCTGAAGAACTTGTTGCTCTTTGCTCAGCTTTTGCCTTATATTCATTTTTAAATTCATCACTTACATTATATTTATTTTCTAAATAATTTGAAATTATTCTGTGTATAAATAAGTCTGGATATCTTCTAATTGGTGATGTAAAGTGGCAATAATATTTGCTTGCTATTCCAAAATGTCCTTGATTTTCTGATTCATATCTTGCAACTTTTAATGTTCTTAATATTAAATTAGAAACAACTTTTTCTTCATCTTTTTGCTTTACTTCTTCTAATATTTTTGCAAATTCTGTTGGGTAAACTTTTTCATTTACTATTTTTACTTTTAAACCAAAATTATATAAAAATTTATTTAATTCTTTTACTTTATCTATATCTGGTTCTTCATGTACCCTATATATAAATGGTGCATCAAGCCAGAAAAATTTTTCTGCAATTGTTTCATTTGCTTTTAACATAAATTGTTCTATTATTTCATTTGCAAAACTTGTTTCATACTTAGAAATATCAGTTACTCTTCCATTTATATCTAAATCTATTTTACTTTCTGGAATGTCTAAATTTAAGTAGCCTTGCTCTGCTCTTTTATTTTTTAATATTTTTGCTAATTCTTCCATTAGTTTAAAATTGCTAATATAATCTTTATATTTTTTTGTTATTTCTTTATTAGAATCATCCAAAATTGCTTGAACATCATGATAATTCATTCTTTTTGTAACATTTATTACTGCTTTATAAACATCAGATGAAACCACGTTTCCTTTGCTATTAATTTCCATTGTGCAAGAAAGCGTATATCTATCTTCGCCTTCATTTAAACTACAAATACCATTAGAAAGTTCTCTTGGAAGCATTGGTATAACTCTTCCTAGCATATATATACTTATCCCTCTTATTTGTGCTTCTTTATCTAGTAAACTATTCTCTCTTACATAATAACTAACATCTGCAATATGAACATCTAATTTATAATTTCCATTTTCTAGTTTTTTTACACTTACTGCATCATCTAAGTCTTTAGCATCTTGACCATCTATTGTAAAAACTATATCATTTCTTAAGTCTTTTCTATTTTTTATATCTTTTTCATTTATTTTATTTCCCTTACTTTTAGCCTCATTTACAACTGCTTTTGGAAAAACATATGGAAGATCATATTCTTTTATTAAAGAAAGCATATCAACTCCTGCTTCATTAACTCCTCCAAGTATTTCAATTATTTTTCCTTCTGCATTTTTACCTTTTTTTGGGTATTTAGTTATTTTTACTAAAACCTTGTGGTTATTTCTTGCTTTTCCACAATCTTTTTTTGAAATAAATATGTCTGTACCAAAATTTTTATTGTCTGGCACAACAAAGCCAAAGTTTTTACTTTTTTGAAAAATTCCAACTATTGTATCTTTCTGCCTTCCTAGTATTTCTACAATTCTTCCTTCTGCCTTTTTATTTTCGCTTTTTTCTTCTATTATTTCTATTAATACCTTGTCTTCATTTAATGCATTTTTAGATTTGTCTTTTGATATATATATTTCATCTTCCATATTCTCTACCTTTACAAATCCAAACCCTTTAGCATTTCTTCTATATATTCCTTCTAAATAATTATTTTTTTTCATAATTTCTCCTTAATTTTTAGTTAAAAAAAGGACGTTTATAAAAACCGCCCTTTTAATTTATGCCATATATAATATTCCTAGTACTATTGTTATTATTGCAAATACAATTGATAATATTTTTGTCCATCTTTTTTGTTTTCCTTCTTTTGTACGTGCTTTATTTTTCTCATAAAAATTGTTTGTTGATGAACCTGTTATTGTAGAAGATAATCCCTCATCTTCTTTTGTTTGCATAAATGCTAATATTACTATTATTGCTCCTATTACAAAAAATAATACTGTTAATATTGTTCTTACTACTGCCATTTGTTTTCCTCCCCACGGTTTCCTTTTTTACTTGATTATTTTAACATAAAAATTTTAAAATTGCAACTATATTATAAAACATATACATAAAAAAATTATAATTTTTATGCAAATGCCTAAAAATAGCGAATAATTTGTACTTTTTATACCAACATTATTTAATTTTTCAAATTCATTTACAATTTCTTGTATTTCATTTTGTTCTAATATTTTCTGTTCTTCCATATATTCTTTGGCTAAATATTTTGCTTTTATCATTGCATCATTTTCTAAATATGCTCTAACTAAAAAATATACTAATCCGAATAAATACCAATAATGTTAAAAACATCATTTTATATGGTAGTATTTTAAATAATGCAAGTATCGTTATTGTTATAAAATATATTAAATATATATTTGTATAAATAAAATTAAAATATAGTAATTTTTTATCTTGTACAGAATGTAAACATTCATGTGCAATTGTTTGTATTCTTGTATAACTTTCTTTTATATTTGCAATTATAATTTTGTCTGTAATTGCAATATACATTGAATTTTTGCTTTCTAAATTTTCTTGTATTTTTGTTGTAGTATTATTTAATTTTTTTAAATACCATTTACAAATTTCAGTGTTTTCAGGAAATTTTTTAGTTAATTCATCTAGTTTCTTATTAACTCCTATTTCTTTTATTTCTTTAATGTTAAATTTAAAAATAAACTTTAACATTAATACCAATACTATAATAACTATTGCTAAGATTAAATATTCCATAAAAATCACTCCTGTTAAATTTATTTTTTAAATTTAACAATTCAAACTTTTTTATTGTAGCAAATCTTTTACGCTTTCTCCTATTATTTTATTTACATCTGCAATTAATATATTAAACTTGTTTTCTGCATCAAAATATTTTTTTGCTTCTTGCTGTTCTATTAATTTAGCATACATTTGTTGCATTTTTTTTAGCATTTCTTCGTCATTTTTTCCAGTTTGCATTACATGTATTTGAGTTTGATATCTTAATTTTTCAAACTCTTCTATTTCATTTTTTAATTCTTGTTTTAAAGAAATTGCTTGTTTAGCCATTTTATAATTCACATATTCCTCTGATGATTTTATTTCACTGGCCAATCTATTTGCTGTATCATAAACGTTCATTTTTTCCTCCTATTCAATTGTAACATCAGCATTTTTAGGGCAAATGTTTACAAAAGTATTTCCGTCATTTACTTTTATTTCATTTCCTTCCAAATCTTCATATTTAGTTTTTTCATTTCTTGATTCTTTTATACATTTTATCTTTATAGCTTTACCATTTGTTATATAATAGCCATCAAATGTTCCTGTATTTTTTAATCCTTGTCTTCCTTTATTTTCTGAATCTGTTAGTTCATAATTATCACAAAATGTAATTATAATATTTTTTGTAGTTACCATATTACCTGTTGTCCAATCTTTTTGTTCTTTATTTCTTGCATATCTTTCATATACTTTTTGCTCACTATCATACTCATATTTTACAGTTTGAAGTTGTGAATGTGGTATTGTAACTTCATTTGCCTCTATTCCATCTTCTAATAATATTTCATCTGTTACATAATTTAATACACTACTACTTGTACTTGTTGTTCTATATTTTTTTGATTTAGCACTTTCCATTATTTTTTTTGTGCTTGTTACAGCATTATGTGGTGCTGACTTATCTTTAACTCTCCAAAATGTTGTTCCATCTTCTGATATTCCATTTATATTGTTAATTTTATATTTAGAAATGTCACTTTGCGCTTGTGGGCTCCAACCAAAATGAACATATATTGCATCATTTTCCATAGCATAGTCTAAGAAATAATGTCTTGAGCTTCTAACTGGTCCAATTTTTTCTATATCTTTTCCTTTAAATAAAGCCATTAACCTTGTTTCTCCACCCTCTACTACTATTTCATAAACCATATATGCATCATTTAGTCCCGCTTGTGGCCATGCTAAGTTATGATTATCAATCATAACTGCAATTGGCCTATCTTTTCCGGAATAAATTTTAACCTTGTTTTCTTCTACAACTTGTCCTTGTTCTTGTGCTTCTTCATTAAAGCTTTCTACTCCCGCTTCTTTTTTATCATTAACTATTTTCCATGCCAAATATGCTCCTGACACAATAATTAAAATTATTAAAAAAGTAATTAAAACTCTTGTCCCACTTTTTTTCTTTTTTCTCATACTTAACTCCTTTTTATATCAAGTATTTCTAATATTTTTTCTTCTTTGGGTCTCATTTCTAATTTATCTTTTTCTTCTATATGGTCATACCCCATCAAATGATAAAAACTATGTACTACCATGTAGCTTAATTCTCTTTTAAAACTGTGTCCATATTCTATTGCTTGCTCTTTAACTCTTTCAATAGAAATAACCATATCTCCTAAAATATCTTCATATTTAAAATCTTGATTTTTAATTTTTTTTGCTAACTCGTCCCTTTCAAACATAGGAAATGAAAGTACATCTGTTTCTTTGTCAAGTTTTCTATATTCTTTGTTATATTTTCTTATGTTTTCTGGGTTTGTTAGTGTTATTTGAACTGTTAATTTTGAATTTTCTAAGTGTTCTTCTTTATAACATTCTTTTATAACATCTTTTATTATTTGTTCATATTCTGGATTTTCTTCTATATCTAAATATGTTATTTCATACATGTACAATGCTTCCCTTCAACTTTTATGTATTTTCCTTCAGATTTATAAGAATTCTTTATTTCTCTTATTGCTCCATAATCGACTAGTTTTCTTTTATAATATTTTTCAAGTTTTGAGTAATCTATTTTTTCACCGCTAAGGCTTTTTAAATCTTTTTTTATAAATAATATTTCTTTTTGTTTAATGTATTTTTCAAAGTCTGTTTCTTTTAAATTACTAATTGTTTTATATTTTTCATAGAATTTTTTATATTCTTCTCTTTTGTTTGCATTTTCCCAATATACTTTACTAGATAGCAATTTTATATTGTAATCTTCTATTAAATTTATTAACATGTTATATGCTTTTTCTCTTTTGGTTGCAATTTTTGTATCTTGTACTAGTGATCTTGCGTCTTTTAATAATTTTTCATAACATTGTTCTGCAACAACTAGTGGTAAACTATGTGTAAATAGTCTTCTACTTATTCCTAATAATATTGTATTTTTTTCTATATTATCTTTTGTATCTAGTTTACCTACTGTGTATTTTTCATATTTTTCATAATCTTCTTTTATTTCTTCAAATTTTTCTTCTGTTTTATTTTTTAATTTTAATGCCAATATATTTTGTATATATTCTTCTAATGTGTAAAATATTTTTGTATATATCCATTCTTTTGTCGCATCATACACATTTGTAGAATCTGCAAGTTTTATAGAATAATTTTTTAGTATAGATTTATATATAGAATCCATTTTGTTTATATAAAATTTTTTATAACGTTCAATTAACTTTTCTTTTCCACCTGTTACAATTCCTTCATAGTCTAATTCTAGTAAATATTTTTGTTTTCTATATTTGTATTCCATATATTCACTTTCTTTTAAACTTGTTACTTCATAATATTTAGATAATGCATTTTTTTCGAACTCACTTGCTGTATTATTTTTTACTTTTTTATATATTGAATCCATTACATACTTATCTAATGATTCTAAATAAGCAGTATATGTTGTTTCATATTTTTTTTCTAATTCTTCTTCATCATAATTTGATTTATCTTCTTTTGTGTAGTTTTCAAATGCTTTTAATAAGTTATTTCTTTTCATTGAAATTAACATTCCATTAATTCCTATTTTTGTAGGTATTAATAATTTTGTTAATGTTGTTGATATTTTATTAAAAAAATTTCTATCTGCTCCTGTTATTCTAAGGCTTCTTTCTTCCATTTGCATCATCCTTCCTAAAATACAATTTTTTCCTTAGTGCCTATATTTTCAAGTACTTCATATGTAACATAAACATCTATACTGTCCTCATTTTGATAGACATTTACATTTTTGTTTAAAATGTTTTGTTTATTTTCAATTTCTTTTTCTATACTTTCTTCCAATTCTTTTATTCCTTGCTCTTTTGCCTCTTCTACTTGATACGTCTTTTCTACATTTTTTTGCTCTTTATACGTTGTTTTTGTAATTGAAATTGGTAAATAAAAATCTGAAAATATTTTAAACTTTTTTTCTGCGTTTATTGTATCATAAATTTTAAATTTTGAAAGCTTTTTATTAAAATTTATTTCAAAATTATTTATTTTTATTCCATACTTATTTTCTTGCTCTCCTGTTTCTTCTTTTTTTATTTGTTTAAAGTACACTTTTTGGTTTTTGGTATACCATACTTTTGCCTCTATTTTTCCTTTTGCATGTACATACCTAATTCCTGTGTATTTTCCTTCCATCCACCCGATTAATTAAAGTTGTTCCAACATTTACAGTGTCTCCTACTTTTACATTTGCAGTTCCATTTTGAGCATTTATTTTTGTTATTACTCCAACTTTATTAGAAACTATATTACAATAATCTTCTTCATTTATAATTTCTGGTTTTTCATCTGCCTTTATTACTTTTACTATTGCGTTTGTTCCTTTTAGCTCTATTCCCATCCATGCTATGTCTGCTCTTTTTAATCGTATTTTATTTATTATTCCTTTTGTGTCTACTTTTGATTTTAATTCTCCAACCTTTAGTCCATTTTCTTCTAAATCCTGCTCTAAATTTTCTATATTTTTTCCATCTTCTTCTCTAATTTCTACGTTCCATATGAAGTTAGAACTAACTATAGTAAGTACTATAATTATACCTAAAAAAAATGCAAATATTTTTCTTTTTTTGTATCTATTCATAAAAAATGGTAAACCACACTTTTTACTTATTTTTACTTTACACCCTGTTTTTTTAGCAATTTTAGTTATTGTTTTAAAATCTTGAATTCTAACATTTAAATATAATTTAACATTTTTATCTTTTTTTAAATTCCATATTGTAATTTTTTTACTGTTACAAATATTAATAAACCTTTCTATATAATAGCCCTCTACTGCTATTTTTACATATCCTAAAATATAACTTAAAATTACTTTTATTAGCATTTTACACTCCTTTATTCTACTAATCTTTCGATTTCTATACTTTCAATTTTCCCAGTAACTTTTATGTCATCATTTGTCATTGTTTCTAAATTTAAATTGTAGCCATTTATATTTATAATTCCTATATGTGTACTTATTCTTACAAAAAATTCTTCATATTCTAATATTCCTTTATAATTTTCTATTACCATTTCTTCAAAACCAGTTACACTAAGCTTTGGAATATTAGAATATACTTCTTTTGGAATTTCTAACATTTTATCCATTCTGTTTTTTCTTTGTTTTTTCATATTTTTAAAACCTTTCTTTTACTCAAATTCATCCAAACTTTTAAATTCATAGCCCATTTGTTTTATTTGTTTAATTATGCTATCTAATATATTTGTATTTGTTTTAGAGTTTCCATGTAATAACATAATTTCTCCATTATGAACATTGTTTAAAATTTTTTGTTTAGATTTTTCTTCATCAGGTTGTGATTTTTCGTTCCAGTCTTCATATGCAAAAGACCACATTACTGTTGTATACCCCAATGAATTAGTTACTGCTAATGTTTTTTGACTATACTCTCCCATTGGTGGTCTTAAATATTTCATTTCATATTCAAATTTAGAATATATTGCTTTATGCAAATCCATAACTTCACTATTTATTTGCTCTTGGGTTAAACTTGGCATGCTTTTATGATTAACAGTATGATTTCCCACAATGTGTCCTTCGTCTATCATTTGTTTAACTAAATCGCTTTGTGTATTTAAGTAATGTGCTGTTATAAAAAAAGTAGCTTTTACATTATTTTGTTTTAACACATCTAAAATTTTAGGTGTATATCCTGCTTCATACCCCTCATCAAATGTTAAATAAATATTTTTCTTTTCATTGCTTCCAAGACATATTCCTTTATTTTCCTCTAATAAAGTTTGGTTTGTTTTTCCCAAATCTGGTTGCTCATGATTATCATTTCTTTTTATTCCCCATCCAATTTTTTTATTGCTTAACATTTCAGAATTTGTTGCTACAGTATTTATATTTACAACACTTAATGAAAAAATAAGTATAACTATTACTGATAATCCAGCAATTCTTATTTTTGTTTTTATATTTTTCATTTTTACCTCCAACTTTTTTAATTTATAATACATTTATATGTTAAATTAATTTTAATATGTGTTAAATATCTTGTAACACTTATTTTCTATATTTAATTGAAAAATTATGTTAAGTATGGTATTATGTTGTTGTGGAGGAAAGTTATGCAAACTAGAAACGAATTATTATATAAACTAGAAACATCAATAAATAAGTTAAGAAAATTCTGCTGCCCAGATTTTGATGAAATTAATTCTAGAGAATATTATAAAGAAATAATTGAAAAAATGTGTCCAGAAACTCATAATTCATATTCTTATATATTTGGTGATTTTGATAAATTACAATCAATAAATCAAAATTATGGTTTTAATATGGGAAACAAAGCTTTATCAAACGCAATGGATATTATAAAATCTGCATTGCCTGATGATGCAATTATCTCACGTTTAGGAGGAGATGAATTTTCTATAATACTCCCAAATAAAGATGACAAAGAAAGCAAATTTTATATACAACAAATACATAATGCGTTGCAAAAAAATGCTAATTCCATATATGGCCTAACAATTACTCTTGCAAGTGCAAGTTCAAATTTAGGTTCAATTCATGAGTTATATAATATTGCCGAAAAAGATGTTTCAAAGCAAAAAAATAGAGCATTAAATTCAAATATAAATAATGAAAACTTTCTACCATTTAATATAAAAAAAGAAAAAATGTCAGATTCTGAACTATCATCTTGGGAACACTTAAACACTTCAATAGATTCTGCAACATACAACTTCTTAAAAAATATTCGTGCTTCTGAATCTTTTGATTTTAAGCCTTCTGAACTAAGAAACACTGCAACTGCTATGCTTAATGCACTTAATGATTTAATAAATAAAAATATAGATAATCCAAATTTAGATGTTGGTAATAATTATGAAAATGAAAATTTAAGTGAATATAGCAAACAAATTGTGAAAAATCCTAAGGTTGCACTTCTTATTCATAAATTAGTTAAAGATGAAAATGTTAATATAGATTCTTTAAGTGATGAGGCATTACAAGATTTACTTATTACTATGAGAACACTATTAAACGAATTAATAAAAGATGCAAGTTCTAACTTACTTTCCGAACCATATTTTAGATTATATTTAGCAGATAAAATTTCTGTATTAAATAAACCTATTCAAGGAGTATATTTTACATCTTCTGGTATAAAATTATCAAATACTGCATATAGTCATAAACACACAGACCAAAGGTTAAAACTGACATCTAAAAATCTTATAAATGCTTTTTCGAAAATAAGAGATTATAATAACTACCCATTTTCAAATTCTATAAATAACACTTATTTATTAAGTCAAGGTGGTGGAAACTTTTTAGCATTAATACCTCAAGAAAATGCAATAACTAAGGAAGAATTAGATAATATTTTAAATGAAGTAAATAGTTTTGTAGATATAAATAATCCATGCAGTCCATTTCTTATGGCTGGTGCATCTCTTGACAATATGAAAAAAATTAGTACAAAAAAGCTTTTATCAGAAGTTGAAAAACTGAAAAAAGAAGCTAACCTAAAAAAAGATCCTTTGAAAAAAAAGCTTTTTTACAGCTCTGATTTTGAAATATGTTTCAAAAAGTCTTTTGATTCATGCATAACAGAATATTTAGATAATATTCCAGATGCTCAAAATATAAAAAATAAAACACTATTTATTAATACCTTATTTAATAGTTTATTAAATCATTGTGTATATCATAATGAAACTTTTCAATCAAATGAAAAAAATAATAAAAATGAGATGGAATTATAAAAAGAAATTTAATTAATTTTAAATTTCTTTTTTACATTTATTGGAACTTTAATTTTTTTATATTATAGATAGCCCTAAGTAATACCTACTCTTCTTTTTATTTGTCAAAGTAATACTTATAGTACTATTTATTGTAAAATTTTGTCAAAATTTTGCTTGACATTGCTCTTATTTTGAATTATATTATTATAGTGACTGGAAAAATTAGGAAATAGTTTATGTTAATGCATTTATGTATTAAAGAAAGGATTAATTTATGTTAAATTTTGCAATTTGTGATGATAACTTAAATATTTTAGATAAAATGTCTAAAATGCTAGAATCTATATTTACTAAAAAGGAATTAGATGCTAAAGTTGCTTTGGCTTCTAATAATGTTGACAAAGTTTTAGATTATATTTATTGTAATAAAACTGATGTATTGTTTTTAGATATAAATTTAAGATCAAGTAAAACTGGTCTAGAAATTGCCGAGGCAGTAAGACAAAAAAATAAAAATATTTATATTATTTTTACTACTGCACATTTAGAATATGCAATGGTTGCATATAAATTTAAAACTTTTGACTACTTGGCAAAACCTATTACTTATGAAAGATTAGAGGAAACTATAATGAGATTATATGATGATATTTATAGTAAACCTAAAAAATATTTAAAAATAGATAATAAAAATACTATTGTTGATCAATCTGAAATTAAATTTATTAAAAGAGATGGTATGAAACTTATTTTTCATACTACAAATAAAGATTATGAAATTTATAGTTCTTTTAATAAAATTCAAGATTCATTACCTGGAAATTTTGTTAGATGTCATAAGTCTTTTATTGCTAATATTGATAACATTAGTAATATTGAACCTGTGGAAAATAAAATTTTCTTTGATAATGATTTTTCTTGTGATATTGGACCAAAGTATAAAAAAGATTTATTGGAGGCTGTGAACAAATATGGAGATTTTTAATAATATATGGACGGCACTGAGTACACCGAATGAAGGGTTGGTAAATATTATATTGATTATATGTTCAATATTTGAAACTATTATCGTAATGTACTTATTTATATATATTCTAAATATTAAGGCAAGTAAAAGACAGAAAATTATATATATTATACTTTCAGTTTTAGAAGGAGCAATAACTAACAATCTTCTTCCTTCTCCAATTAACAATATTGTAAATTTTATAATTCTATTTATTATTATATATTTTGTATTTAAACAAAGTATTTTAAGAACACTTTTGGCAGTATTTCTTCCAATTATTATATTTGCATTAATTAGTACATTAATACTAAATCCATTTATTAAATTAAATCATATTGATTATAATTTAACTGAAACAGTTCCAATATATAGATTAGAATGTCTTTTTATAATATATTGTTCTGCCACTCTTGTATTATTATTAATAAAAAATAAAAATATATATTTAAATATTTTAGATGAATTTGACAAAAAAACAAAATTAACTTTAATATTCACATTGATATTAGCAATATTTGTTTTGTGTATTCAACTATTTATAGCTGCTTTTTATACTAATGAATTACCTGTAATAATTTCAGTATTAAATTTTATATGTTTATTAGCATATTATGGAATAAGTATTTATACGTTAACAAGAATAACTAAATTAACATCAACCAGAAAGCAATTAGCTAATGCAGAAGAATATAATAAAACATTACAAATAATTCATGATAGTGTCAGATGTTTTAAACATGATTTTGATAATACTGTTGCGACACTTGGTGGTTATATACAAACAAATGATATGGAAGGTCTAAAAAATTATTACAAACAACTTGAAAATGAATGTGAAAAAGTAAATAATTTATACATATTAAACCCAGAAATTATAAACAATCCTGGTATATATAGTTTACTTACAAATAAATATCATAAGGCAGAAAAACAAGATGTAAAATTAAATATTAGTGTACTTATGGATTTAAATACAATAAATATGAAAATTTATGACTTTACAAAAACACTTGGAATATTATTAGATAATAGTATTGATGCAGCAAGTACTTGTGAAGAAAAAATTGTAAATGTAATTTTTAGAGAAGATGATAAAAATAAAAGACAATTATTAATTATAGAAAATACATATTCGGACAAAAATGTTGACATCAATAAAATTTTTGATAAAGGTGTTACTGGTAAAGAAAATCACACAGGACTTGGACTATGGGAAATAAGAAAAATATTAAAAAGAAATAATAACTTAAATTTACACACAACTAAAACCGATAAATATTTTACCCAACAATTTGAAATATATAATATATAAACAAAAAATACAGCTAATATGCTGTATTTTTTGTGTTTGAATTGTTAAATTATATTATTTAAGTGTTTTCTAGTAAGTAAATACTAGAAAATTTAATGACAAATTAGTTAAGTTTAGTCTTTTTTTATAAGACTTGCTGGCATTTTAGGTTGATGGATTACCCAAACAATTGCACATGCTGTGTTAGTTACCTTTGCGTATTTTTCTGCTGCTTTTGCTAAAAATTTTAACATAAAACATTCCCCCTTAATTAATTTTATAATATAAGATATCTCTATCTTCTATTATCAATTAAGTACGACCATACACTTCATAACCATATTTGTTGTTTGTAATTTTATAAACAAACTTTGTTATAAAGAGTGTTTGCACTAAGTTTCCAAATATTAAAATATTTGCTAATTCATTACTTGGTACAAACGATGCAACTATAAGTCCTACACTTAAGGCTATATAAGATAAAATTTGTTTTTTTCTTCTATCTTTTTTTCTAAGGATTGGAACATTTTCTGTATCAGCAGGTGCATAAAGTTTTACCATAAACATTCCAAATACCCATACTAAAAATATTAATATGTATTTTATTGTTTGTTCTAAAACTATATATTTGCTTGCAAATGCTATTCCACAGTAAAATATCGTTGTGCATATAATGCAACCTAAATGTGTTTTTAAATGAAAGCCCCCTGAAAATGATCTATATGGCATAATTACTAAAAAAGTTATTAAAGTTAATTTAAAAATTCCTAATAAATATGCTATTCCTAAAGTAATAAAAATTTTTGGAATTTCTCCTATAATATTTTGAAGTCCATAATTTATTACCTCTGCTCTTTCATCATCTATCTCAGGCATTTCTTTTCTTATTTTGTTGGTTAGAAACATGCAGATTTTGTCTATCATTTCCTCACCACCTTTTTTATTGACTTGATTTTATCATCAATATTCCAATTTTGTATTTTTTGTTTATGAAAGTGTTTATTCATTTTATAAAAAACATCTTTTTTAATTTTGTATAAATATTATTTTGTTTCATATAAAAAAACTATAAAGTATCTTTATTTTACTTTATAGTTTTTTTAATATTGACCATGTACCAATACTTTCTGGGTAACATGTAAATTTTAATTCTTTCTTTGTTGTTGGATGGACAATTTTTAGTTCATATGCCCAAAGAGCTATTTGCTTTCCTTTCCCTCTTGTTCCATATTTTTGGTCTCCAAATATACTATGTCCAAAATGGCTAAGCTGCACTCGTATTTGATGGTGCCTTCCTGTATGCAAATTTACCTTTAATAAGCTTAAATTTTTTATTTCATCATAAACTAAAACTTCATAATCTAATTTAGCAAGTTTTGCATTTTTCTTTTCTTTATTAACTACTTTACTTATATTATTTCTTTCATCTTTATATAAGTAATCTTCCAAAACACCTACTTTACTTTCAATCTTTCCATCAACTACAGCTAAATAATGCTTTTCAAATGTCTTGTTTCTTACTTCTTCACTAAGTCTTGATGCTGCCTTGGAAGTTTTTGCAAATACCATTATTCCTCCAACAGGTCTATCTAACCTGTGTACTAATCCTACATACACATTTCCAGGTTTATTGTATTTTTCTTTTATGTATTGTTTTACCATTGTAAGCATATCAATATCTCCTGTTTTATCTGCCTGTGATGCAATGTTTGGAGTTTTTTCTACAACAATTATATGATTATCTTCATAAATTACTTTTAATTTTTCCATTTTATTTTTCCCATCTTCCATATATTCCACAAGGTAAAACCAAATTTGAATCTTCCATTTTTAATCCAATTTCTCCTGACTCTAATTTTCCTTTATATTTTTTTGCAACAGTTAAACTTAATATATCTTCCAAAACCTTGCTAGATATTCCAGTTGTATATGAATTTATTAAGAAAAATAATGGATCATCTGACAATACATTTTTACATAATTCAACTAAATCATATATATTGTTTTCAAATTGCCAAACTTCTCCTTTTGCTCCTCTTCCATATGATGGAGGATCCATAATTATTGCATCATATTTATTTTGTCTTCTAATTTCTCTGTTAACAAATTTAACAACATCATCTATTATAAATCTAACTGGTTTATTTTCTAACCCAGAAGAAACAACATTTTCTTTTGCCCAAGTTGTCATACCTTTAGAACTATCTATATGACAAACTGAAGCTCCCGCAGATAAACATGCAACTGTAGCCCCTCCTGTATATGCAAATAAATTTAAAACCTTTATTGGTCTTTTTGATGTTTTAATTTTGTTTATCATCCAATCCCAATTAACAGCTTGTTCCGGAAATAATCCTGTATGTTTAAATCCCATTGGTTTTATATTAAATGTTAAATCTTTATATTTTATTTGCCAACTACTTGGCATTTTTTTATTAAACTCCCATGAGCCTCCACCTGTTTTACTTCTATGATATGTTGCATTTATTTCATTCCATTTTTTTGGGTAGCTTTTGTCTTTCCATATTATTTGTGGATCTGGTCTAGATAAGACTACATCTCCCCATTTTTCTAATTTTTGACCATCTGCCATATCTAATATTTTGTAATCTTTCCATTCATTTGCTATTTTCATAATTTTTTAGTAGTACAAAAAATACTACTATCCTCCTTATTTTTAGAATAGTAATATTTTATCATATTTTATTAAATTTTCCAATAGTTTTGTATATAAAACTTGTCTCTCTAAATATTTTGCAATACCTTCATAAAATTATATATTAGGAAAAAATTTAAACAAGAAAACATTATAAGAGCTATAATTGTAAAACTTATAATCTTGTGTTTTTGTATTTTCTCCCAAATTGACCTGTTTTTTTTTCTAATCTCTAACCTATTTAATTCTGTATTGTATCTAATATTAAAAACACCATCTTTTGCATATTCCATATAAAAATCCCCCCATCATTATATATGTATATTCCCATATATAATGATTTATGCAGGATTTTATAAATTTTCTAAAATTTTTTTTGCCAAGCTTTCATTGATGCCATCAACTTCCATAATTTCTTGTACATTTGCCTTTTTTATTTTCTCTACACTTCCAAATTTTTTTAATAATGCTTGCTTTTTAACATTCCCAATTCCATTTATGTTATCTAGCTCTGATTTTGTAATTTCTTTATCTCTTAATTTTCTATGATACTGGATTGCTGTATCATGAACTGTATCTTGAAATTTTGTAATCAAATTCTTTATGTTTTGAGAAATTTTAAGTTCATTTCTGTTTTCATCCATTAAAGCTCTTGTTTGGTGTTTATCGTTTTTTACCATTCCAAATACAGGAATGTCTAAATTATATTTTTTTATAGCATTTTGTGTGGCCCTTATTTGTGTTATTCCTCCATCTGCAAAAATAGCATCAGGTAATTTTCCAAAACCACCATTAGGATTTTCTATTGAATGTTTTAGCCTTCTAGTTATTACCTCTTCCATACATTTTGGATCATCTTGCCCCAAAACAGTTTTTATTTTAAATCTTCTTGATAAATTTTTCTTAATTACTCCATCTTGCATTACACACATTCCTGCAACAATAAATTCTCCTGATAAATTTGAAATATCATATGTCTCAATTTTTCTTGGAAGCTTGTCCATTTTTAAAACTTCCTTTAATTCCATTAATATTTCACTTTTATCTTTTTGTTTGTTTTCAAGTGTAACTTTAGCATTATTTTCTGCCATTTCAACAAATCTAAGCTTTTCACCTTTTTTAGGGCTTTTTAATTCCACTTTTCTTCCAGATTTTGTTGATAAGTATTGCTCAATTGCCTGTTTTTCCTCTAATTCTTCCCTAATCATTATTTTATGTGGTATGTTTGGATTATCTAAATAATATTGTTTTATAAAACCTGACAAAATTTCTTCGTCTTCCATATCATCTAGATTGTTATAAAAATAGTGTTCTCTTCCAACCATTTTGCTTCCTCTAACAAAGAAAATTTCCACACAAACTTCTAAATCAGATTTTGCAATTCCTATAACATCTATGTCATTTTCAGATATATTAGAAACTTTTTGTTTTTCAGACACTCTAATAATTGCCTGTATTCTATCTCTTATTTGAGCAGCCTTTTCGTATTCCATATTTTTAGAAGCTTCTTCCATTTGTTTATTTAAATCTTTAATAATTTTGTCTATTTTTCCATCTAATAAATCTATTATTTCATCTATTTGTTTTTTGTATTCTTCTTTAGAAATAAGCCCAATACATGGTGCTAAGCATCTTTTTATATGATAGTTTAGACATGCTCTTGTAGTGGATTTAAAATTTTTACATTGACGTATTTTGTACTTTTGTTTTATAAAATTTACCATTTCTTTTGCAGCACCTGGGTTAGCGTATGGTCCAAAATATTTTGAACCATCATTTACAATTCTTCTTGTAATTAAAACATTAGGGTAATCTGATTTAATATCAATTTTTATATAAGGATATGTTTTGTCATCTTTTAATAAAACATTAAATTTAGGCCTGTTCTTTTTTATTAAATTACATTCTAATATTAATGCCTCTGCTTCATTATCTACAACTATATATTCGAAGTGATCAATTAAACTTACCATTTTTTTTATACGTTCTGTTTTATTTGTTTTTCTAAAATATGACGTTACCCTTCTTTTTAAAGAAACTGCTTTTCCAACATATATTATATTGTCGTCTTTATCTCTCATTACATATACTCCGTGGCTTTGTTGGAAGCTTTTTTAATTCTTCTTCTATATTAAACATTTTATCACCCAAAAATATTATATCATAAACTTTAAAATTTTAAAATTCCTAATTATATTTTAATTTATATAAAATTTGACAGCGTTATGTAAATATGCTATACTTTATATATTAATACTGTAAATCAGTAATTATAAAGGAGGAATCTTTATGACAAGTCAAATGGACGTAAAAAAAGAAGTATCTAACCTTATTCGGAGTTTAGGCATTCCGTGCAATCTTATTGGGTATGAATACTGCCGTGCTGCAATACTTCTTTGCTACAATGACAAAAAATTTTTAAGAAGTATGTCAGATCTTTACAAATTTTTGGGAGAAAAATATTCTTGCACTCCAAATAGTATTGAACGAGCAATATACAATGCAATCAAGAAGGCAAAAGAAATTCAAAATCCAAATTTTATATCAATGTGGCCTTCAAAGCGCCCATGCGTCCATGAGTTTTTAGCCACCATTGTTGATGACTTAAAACTTGCTCATAACGAAATCTGATTTCAGATTTAACTTAGCAAAGATCAAATTTAATTTTGATCTTTGCTTTTATTTTATCTATCTGTTGACACCTTATCTAATTTAATGTAATATAATACCATAAATTGAAAGAAAGGTAAATAAAAAAATAAAGGAAAGGAGTTTTATTTATTAAGCGCCTGGACACTTATAAAAATAGTGTTGACGAGGTCTAGAGTTATCGAAATATTCGGCGGATGCTCTAGTGGTTTTGGCTAAACCATAGTACTAATTAAAAAACAATAGTAATATTGCAACAAAAATTAGTATATAGCTTTTATTTACATGCTTTCAATTCCCAAAATATAACATTTGCCAAATTTATCGCACGTTTTGGCATTAAGGAGGATTTAATATGTGTGGAATTGTAGGTTATATAGGTAATAAAAAAGCAACACCTATTTTAATTAATGGACTTTTAAGATTGGAATACAGAGGTTATGACTCTGCTGGTATTTCAACAATAGAAAAAGAAGGTTTATCTGTTATGAAAGATAAAGGAAGAGTCAAAAATTTAAATGAAATAAATGGAATTGATAAATTAGAAGGTACTATTGGTATTGCTCATACAAGATGGGCTACACATGGAAAACCATCTAAAGAAAATTCTCATCCACATATGGACAATTCTAAATCATTTAGTGTTGTTCATAATGGAATAATTGAAAACTATAATGAACTTAGAAAATTTTTAAATGATAAAAATTATAAATTCTATTCTGACACAGACACAGAAGTTATACCTAATTTAATTCATTATTATTATTCAAAAGATACAAATAATGATGAGCAAAAACTTTTAAGAGCTGTAAAAAATACATGTTTAGATTTAAAAGGAAGCTTTGCAATTGAAGTAATTTCTAAATATTACCCAGAAAATATGATTGTAGTTAGAAAAGATAGCCCATTGGTTATTGGAACATGCCAAGATGAAAACTATATTTCATCAGACATTCCTGCAATACTTTCTTTTACACGTAACTTCTATCTTTTAAACGATTTAGAATTTGTTTTACTATCAAAAAATGATGTTAAATTCTTTGATAAAAATTTAAAAGAATTTAAAAAAGAAATAAAAACAATAGAATGGAATGCTTCTGCAGCAGAAAAAGATGGTTTTGAAGATTTTATGCTAAAAGAAATTTATGAACAACCAACAGCAATTCGAGAAACTATTGGTTCAAGATTACCAGAAAATTCAAAAATAGAATTTGATGAATTAAAATTCACCAAAAAATATTTATCAAGCATAAATAAAATATATATAGTAGCATGTGGAACAGCAATGCATGCAGGACTTGCAGGAAAAAATATATTAGAAAAATTATGCAAAATTTCTACCCAAGTAGATATAGCTTCAGAATTTAGATACAGAGATCCTCTTGTAGATAAAAATACACTTTGCATTTTTATATCACAATCAGGAGAAACAGCAGACACAATTGCAGCATTAAAACTTTCTAAAGAAAAAGGAGCAAAAACAATTGCTGTATCAAATGTTATAGGAAGTTCTATTACACGAGAAGCAGATTATTCAATTTATACACATGCTGGTCCAGAAATCGCAGTAGCATCTACAAAAGCATATACTTCACAAGTAATTTTATTAAATATACTTGCACTATACTTTGCAGAAGTATTAGAAAATGTTGATAACTCTGTTATAGAATCATTTAAAAAAGATATATTAGAATTACCAGCAAAAATTGAACAAACACTAAAATTATCAGCAAATATAAAAGAATTTGCTAAAAAAGTATATCAAGAAAAAGATATCTTCTTCTTAGGTAGAGGTATTGATGAAACAGTTGCCAAGGAAGGATCTTTAAAATTAAAAGAAATCTCTTACATTCATTCTGAAAGTTATGCATCAGGAGAATTAAAACATGGGCCTATCGCCTTAATTGAAAATGGAATTACTGTAATTAGCATATTAACAGATCCAAACTTAGTAGAAAAAAGTATAAGTAATATACAAGAAGTAATTACTCGTGGCGCTAAAACATTAGTAATTACAAATCAAGATATTGATAAAAAAATGTTTGATGAGGTTATTTGCATACCTAAAACAAATACCTTTATCTCCCCTATACTTTCTGTTGTGCCACTTCAACTATTTGCATATTATATTGCAAAAGAAAAAGGTCTTGATGTAGATAAACCAAGAAACCTTGCAAAATCTGTAACTGTAGAATAGACATTGGGACGGGGATTTTGTCTTAAGGTTTGCAGCATGCTATCACCAACTTAAGGTTAAACGGCAATAAATGGTCAATGGCTTAAGGGGGGTGGATGGTAATAATATATTAATTTGAAGTACCGCGTAAGCGATCAAACGAGTGCTTGCACGAGTGCGAATTGGAGCAACCTGCATATTTTTTAATTTTGTTGGTTGCGACACCAAGGTACAAAAATTAATATATTATTGCCATCTATCCCTAGCTATTGACCATTTATTGCCGTTTAACCTTAAGTTGGTGATAACATGCTGCAAACCTTAAGACAAAATCCCCGTCCCAATGTCTATCCTATTAAAAGTTTTAATATTACAAGTACTACTGCACCTGGAATTCCTAGTATTCCAATTAAAATGCTTGTAAAAAAATTAAGTCCAATATGAAAATTAAAACTATTCCCTATTAGATTTATAATATAAATGATTGCCCCACCTAAAATAGAATTAACAACCAATTTTAAAACTTTTTTTATAGGAACTATAAATATTCTTCCAAATAAGAATAAAAAACAAATACATGCCAAATATGTTAAAATATTATAATCCATAAAACGCTCCTTAAACACAAATTTTGTAAAATAATAAATTTTATATATTTAATTAATTATTTATTACAATTTTTATGTTTAAATATGGACAAATATTCCATTAAACAGCTTTATTTTCTTGTTCTATTCTAAATTTTGCATCTGAAATTATATCAACAATAATTCCTTTTTTCTTTGCTAATTTTATTAAATAATCTAATTTTGATTGATTTGCTTTTATTTGATATGAGTAATAATCAATTAAATCACCTTGTGCATATTCAAAATTTTGTCTTGCTACATTTAGCTCTCTTTTTGTTTTCAATATACTAATTATCAATTCCTCTTCCTTTTCTATTTCTGTTTTTTCTATAATTTTATTTTCTTTTAAAAATTCCTCTTGCATTTTTACCTCCCACCTATTTTTTCTATTATATGTAAAATTTTTTTAAATATTCCAAAATTTTGTTAGTTTTTTTGCCTAAAATACTTGTTTTTTTGCCCATTTTATAAGATAATATATATGTATAATTATTTTTCGAAAGGACAACTTTTATGAAATTAATAGATAAATTTTTAAAGAAATTAAATACAAGCCGAAACACATTTGCAACATATATTTTAACATTAGTAACAATATATCTTGTAGTAGATAGATTAGTAGAACTATTATTTATGATTTTTACTGGAGTTTCTTATTCTTATTGGGGACCATTTGCATATACTTTTGCAATGGCATGTCCTCTATTTGCATTTTTATTTTCTGGCTCATCAGAATTTGCAACTTCAAAAAAACAAAAGGTTACATTATTTTATGTTTATTCAATAGCCTTTTACATAATAGTTTTATCAATGTTTACCCAATGGCTTAACATGGGAGCATGGCTTTTCTTAATAGGAACAACAAATTATGTTGATTTAATTACAGACTTTTCTGAATTGGTAAAACCTGCATTTATAAGTTTATCATTATACTTACCATTAATGACTGTATTTCCAATGTTTAAATTTTTATACTTTTCTGTTAATGATTCATCTCAACATACTCGTTCAATATGGGATTATGGTGGAATTAGACTTTCTGAAAACAAAAAAGACTATGGACCATATAGTTTAGAAATGTACTTATGTACAGATGATGAAAATGGAAAAAATGTAAAAATGCCTGAAGTTTCAAGATTTCAACCAATGTTTGTTTGTGGTGGATCTGGTACTGGAAAAACATCTGCTGTACTAGAACCAATGATTGCAAGAGATATAGAAAAAAAATACTTTTTTAGAGAAACTTCTAAAGAACTTGGATTTACTGCATTAAAAACTAGAATTGCAGTCCTAAATAAACCATATAGTAATGACTACTTAAACAAAAATTTTAGTTTAAATATGATTTCACCTGCATACGGAAAAGATACTGTTTTTAAAGCTTTTATGAAAAAAATGATATTAGATTCTTCTGATTCTATATTATACAGAAATGTTGGAGTTACAGTACTATCTCCTGACAGTGAAATTATAGAGCATATGGTAGAAGTAAGTAAAAATTTTGGATTTAAATACAATTTAATAGATCCAGAAAATATTGATTCTATAGGATTAAATCCATTTGTTTATGATGACCCAACAAAAATTGCAATTCCAATTTCATCTGTAATAAAAGGAATGTATGCAACGCAACATAGTGAAATTGAAGAAGCATACAGAGAAGATGTTGCTTTGCAAGCAATTGAAAATATGGCAATTATATTAAAAGAAATGTACCCAAGAATGAATGATGGTTTATTACCAAACCTTGAAGATATGCTAAAAATGTTTACAAATTTTGACTTAGTTGAAAAAATGTGTGAAATACTTGCACATAATGAAGAATTAGCTAAAAAATACAGTATTCAACTTGCTTATTTTAGAAAAAATTTCTACAAAACTGGTTCTGGTAGAGATGAAACAGAAAAATATATTTATTCTGCAGTTACACAATTAGACAGTTTGTTACGTCTTCCTGGAGTAAAAACAATTTTATGTAATAGACACGAAAATATTAATTTTGATGAAATGCTATCTAATGGAGATCTTACTTTTGTATGTACAAGACGTGGAGATTTAGGTATGACAACACATAAAGCATTTGGTTTATTCTTCTTACTTGCAATGCAAAATGCAGTATTAAGAAGACCTGGCAATGAAAATAATAGAGTTGCAAACTTTTTATATATTGATGAATTCCCTGATTTTCTTGGAAAGTCTACAGAAGCATTATTTACAATGTATAGAAAATATAAAGTAGGAACTATAATTACCGCACAAAATCTATCACAATTAGATACTCCTAATGTCAAAGAACATTATAGACAAACAATTCTTTCTAACTGTTCTAATAAAATATTTACAGGAAATGCAGATATAGATGAACTAGAATGGTGGTCAAAAGAACTTGGAGAGCACAGAGAATGGAAGATGAGCGATAGTATTGATTTTAATACCATGAAATATGATTCAAAACATGGTAGTGTAACTTGGAAATTTGTTCCTAATGCATCCCCTGGAAAATTACAAACATTAGGCAAAAATTTCTTTGCATATAAACTAAAAGGTGATAATGGAAAGCCAATGGCTGGTGTTGGAAGATTTAAATATTTATCTTCAAAATATAAAGAACCACAAAATATTAAAAAATACGATTTTAATAAATATTCTAACTCAGACAACAGTGTTTCAGAAGACGAAACACAAAATAAAAAATTTGATTTTAGACATGTGGATTTTAAAGATGATAGAAATGAATTTGACCCTGTTCAAACAGATACTTCTGATTCATCATACTTATTTGATAATGAAGATGCAATAATTGTAAACCTAAAAAAAGGAAATCCAAATAATGATAAAAAATAAAAAATATCCTCACTTCTAAAATGAAGTGAGGATATTTTTTATACTGTAAATTTCAAAAATTCTAATACAATTCCAGAAATAACTCCTACTATATAAAGCAAGCAGATTATTGCAATATTTTCTTTTATTTTTTTATTAGTCTTAAACAACACAACAAGTCCTACCCCTGCATTTACTAAAAGTCCAGCTATCATAGTACCAACATTTATAACATTTTTTAAATACATATTTGTTATAATTACAGAAGAAGCACAGTTTGGAATTAGTCCAATTAGGCTAGATACAATTGGCCCAAATATTGGTTTATTCAATAATATATTTGATATATTTTCTTCCCCTATAAAATAAATTGCAGTATTTATTATAAATGTAACTATTAATATAAATACAAAAATACTTAATGTATGATGAATAGAAGATTTTAGTATTCCCTTTTCACAATGGCAATGATCATGTTCACACAAGTCAACAATATTTTCTTCTTCTATCTTTTTGTTTTTATTAATTAATCTTAATACAAAATCAATTACAAATCCTGCTACAATTCCAATTACTAATTTTACAAATAAGATTTTTAGTATTGTCCATAATGGTACAGCTTCTGAAATCATTATTGGAATCATTTCATCAGATGTTGTTAAATATACTGAAATTAGTGTTCCAAGTGTTATAACTCGTCCAGCATAAAAATTAGTTGCAACTACTGAAAAACCACATTGTGGAAATATTCCTAAAAAGCTTCCTATTAATGGTCCAAATTTTCCAGATTTTTTTATAGTTTCTCTAGATTTTTGGCTAGTTTTATGTTCTATATATTCCATTATTAAATATGCAATAAACAAAAATGGTATTAATTTTATACTATCTAATAGTGTCTCTTCTATTACCTCTAACATATACATTCTCCTTTTATTTTGTTTATATATAATAACATATATTTTTATTTTTTTCAAGAATAAAAAATAGGTTCATCTATACTTGACAAACCTAATTATTTTTATCTTCTTCTATAGCAACCATTAAAGCTACCTGTTCTACCATTATTACTACTATTTGGAATAACATTTGCACTTGCTGTTATTACATTATTATCATTATCACAACCACATCCGTTATTTGAGTCATTATTTGAATTGTTTCCTAATGTTTCAATATTAGCATTTATTGTTAATACATCTTGATTATTTGTATTATTAACCATATTATCTAAATTTCTTTGACAGCATCCACACATATTATGATTTTGCAAATTTCTAAGTATTTTTTGAATTATCATAGTTAAATATGCAACTATAAAAGATAAAATTGTATAGATTATTACTGCCACTAAAAAGGTAGTAGTAAAATTAGTAAATGCTATAAGCAATAAAATTGCAAAAATTGTGCTTGCTACTAATATTGGACATTTTAAAAGTTTTTGTAATACTATTGAAAATATAATTACAGCTACAGGTATAGCAAAAAATATAAGTAAATTATTCATAGGCAATCCTTTCCTTTCTTTTTTACTATATTTTATGCAAACCCTATAAATTTGGTTCTTTAATTTTCATACTCTACATTTACTAAATATAATCCTTGTGGTGGTAATGTTTTACCTGCTAAGTTTCTGTTTTTTGATTCTATTATATTTTTTATTTCTTCAGGCTTAATTTTTCCACATCCCACATCAACCAATGTTCCAGAAATTATTCTTACCATGTTATATAAGAATCCATTTCCGGTTAGTTCTATGTATATTTTTTCATTTCCAGCATCAATTACTTTTGCACTATATATTGTCCTAACACTACTTTTACTACTTGTTCCACTTGCTTTAAATGCTTTAAAGTCATGTTCTCCTTCAAAATATTTTGCAGCATTTTGCATTTTAATTACATCTAATTTATACGGAATATGTGTTTCCAAATTTCTATATATTGCAGTTCCATATTTAGAATTATTTATTACATACCTATATGTTTTTTTCTTACATGTTAATCTACTATGGAACCTTAAATCTACTTCTTTTGCATCTTTTATTCTTATTGATTTTTTTAAATTTGCATTTAATGCCAAAGGCCATTTTTCTATAGGTAGTGTAGAATTGGTTTTAAAATTTGCAACTTGAGCTATTGCATGTACACCTGCATCAGTTCTCCCAGAAGCATTTAAGTCAACCTTTTCTCCTGTTATTGTTTCTATTGCACGTTCTATATTTCCTTGAATATTTAACTTATTAGGTTGTTTTTGCCAACCATTAAATTCTTTCCCATCATATTCTATTGTTAATTTTATATTTCTCATAATTTCACCATCTTTTTATTTAAACAATTATACCATAGTATACACATTTAATGTATACTATGGCATATTTTATTTGTCCTCATTTTTATTATCTTGTTGTTTTTCTTTGTTTTCCTTTTGTTTAATTATTCTATGTTTTCTTTCCTTTTTTTCTGTTGTAAATCTTTTTGTTACTACATTACTAATTAATATTTTCTTTAATACATCTTCTCTTACATCTGCAATTAGTGTTCCATCTTTTGCAACAGAAATTTTTCCTGTTTCTTCTGAAACTACAACAACAATACTGTCTGATTCTTTTGAAATCCCAATAGCTGCTCTATGACGTGTTCCAAGCTCTTGAGCTATATCTTTATCATCTGCAAGTGGTAAAACACATGCTGCTGCTGCAATTTTATTATTGCTTATTATAACTGCCCCATCATGAAGTGGAGTTTTTGGCACAAATATATTTACTAATAATTGTGGAGAAACCTCTGCTTCCATTGGAACACCTGTTGATATAATATCTTTTATTTCTATATCTCTTTCTATTACTATTAATGCTCCGGTTTTTGTTTTAGAAAGTTCTGATGCTGCTATAACAATTTTATATATATCTTCTTTTGTTTTTGTTGCAACATCTTTTTCTATTCCAAAAAATTTGGTAAACTTGTTTGTTCCAAGTTGTTCTAATGCACGTCTTAGCTCTGGTTGGAATATTACAATTATTGCTATAACACCCCAATTCATTATTCCAGATAAGATTGAATTTAGTATTTTTAAATTTAATACTCCACTTAAAATTGTTATTAATATAAATAGTGCAATTCCTTTTAATAAATGCCATGCCCTAGATCCTTTTACTGCTTTTACTGCATAATAAAGCAAAAATAAAACTATTCCTATATCTATTAATAAACTTATTAGTTTAAATGGTGATTCTTGCAATGTTTTGAAATATTCTAAAATGTTTTCATTATAAAATGTTTCAAACGACATTCCTACATTATTCATATTTTTCTCCTTTTTATCCGTTTATTAGTGCATATATAAATGATATTGATGTTCCCCCTACCATAAGTATTGCAAGTATTGCTGCCATTATTCTAACAAATACTGTTCCTTTGTCCATATTTTTATGTTTTTTTACTTGATTTTGTTTTTTTTCTTTTTTCATTAAAATTCATCCTTTCGTTTGTTATCTTATATAATTATAGCATATAAACTACATTTTTCAATATTTTTTTACAAATAATTATTAAGAAAAATTTGCTAATTGCTTTAATTTTTTAGTTATAATTATAGCTTTAATTCTAAGTTAGTACCTCTTCTACAATTTTTGTTTTTTCTTGAATAAAATCATTTATCTTTATTATATCAATTAATTTTTCTTGTGCATTTTCTAATTTTTCTTTATCATTTGCATAAATATATGCTAATACATCATCTTTTTCTACTTTATTTCCTACTTTTTTATTAAGTACTATTCCAACTTCATGATCTATATTATCTTCTTTTTCAATTCTTCCCGCTCCTAAATAGCAAGCAAGTTTTCCTATTTCTAAAGCATTTATACTATTTACATAGCCCATCTTATTTGCTATAACTTTCTTTTGGTATTTTGCTTTTGGGAATTTATTTATATCTTCTATATAGCTAATATCTCCGCCTTGATTTTTTACAAGTTCTAAAAATTTATTGTATGCCTTTCCATTTTCTATATTTTCTAGTAATCTTTGTTTATTCTTTTCTTCATCTGTTCCCATTTTTGAAAGTATCATCATTTGATTTCCAAGTTCCAATACTACTTGTTTTACATCTTCTGGCATATTTGCCTTTAAACAATTTATTGCTTCTATTACCTCTAGAGTATTTCCTACACTATACCCTAATGGCTCATCCATTTTTGTTATAACACATCTTGTTTCTTTTCCTGCAAGTTTTCCTATTTCTATCATCTCTTTGGCTAGTTTTTTTGCATCTTCTTTTGTTTTCATAAATGCTCCCTCGCCACATGTAACATCTAGCACTATTTTATCTGCACCACTTGCAATTTTTTTACTCATTATGCTTGATGCTATTAATGGTATGCTTTCTACACAAGATGTAACATCTCTTAAAGCATATAATTTTTTATCTGCTGGTGCTAAATTTAATGTTTGTGCTATCATACTTATTCCTATGTCTTTTACATTTTTTATAAAAGTTTTAATGTCTATTTGTGTCTTATAACCTGGTATTGACTCTAACTTATCTACTGTTCCTCCGGTAAATCCAAGTCCTCTTCCCGACATTTTTGCAACAGGAATTCCAAGTGATGCTACAAGTGGTAACAAAATAATAGATACCTTGTCCCCAACTCCTCCTGTTGAATGTTTATCTACTATTATTTTTCCTAGACTGCTTAAGTTTAATATTTCACCAGAATGTGCCATTGCAAAGCTTAAATTAGTTGTTTCTTGTTTTGTCATTCCATTTAGGTATATTGCCATAATTAAACTTGCAGCTTGGTAGTCTGCAATTTCACCACTTGTATAACCTTTTACAAAATATTCTATTTCCTCTTTTGTTAACTCTTTTTTATCTCTTTTGTTTGAAATTATATCCAATATATTCATTACTTTTCTCCTATTTAACAAAGTTTTTTGTAAAGCTTCTTCTATGTATTTTACATAGTCCATATTCTTTAATAGCTGCAATATGTTTTGCTGTTCCATATCCTTTATGTCCTGCAAATCCATATTCAGGGTATATTTCGTCCATTTGCCTCATTATTCTGTCCCTTGTTACTTTAGCAATTATTGAAGCACAAGAAATTGAATATGCTAAAGCATCACCTTTTATTATTGGTGTATATGGTATTCCTAATGTGTCTATATTATTTAATGCATCTACTATTATTATGTCAGGTTTTACTTTTTGCCCACCTACTACTTGGGTTAGCCCCTTTTTTGTTGCATTTAATATGTTTATTTCATCAATTATCTTTTCATCTATTATTGCAACACTATAGCTTATTGCTTCTTCTATTATTTTATCATATAGTATTTCTCTTTTTTTCTCTGATACTTTTTTTGAATCATTTACCCCTTCTATCATTGAATCTTCTGGCATTATTGCTCCAGCAACAACAACAGGACCTGCTAAAGGTCCTCTTCCAGCTTCATCTATACCACATATATATTTAAATCCTTTTTTGTGTAAGTCTTTTTCAATTTCTTTTAATTTTGTTAATCTTTCTAGTTCTTTTTCTTTCATTTTTATTCCTTCTTTTGATTTTATTTTTATATTTTTTCTAATTCAGACAATGAATAAACTGTAGTTCCATTATTTTCATAACCACTTGTATTATACACTTCTACAGTCACATCTTTTATATTATATTTTACTAAATATTCTTCATTACTTCCTAATTTAACATCTTTTAATCCCATTTCTTTTAGATTATCTGAAGTAAGTTTATATAAAATTTCTCCTCCATTTATTGTAATATTTTGCTTTGAATAATCACTTGCATTTGCTTCTTTACCTTTTAGCTCATTTTTTGCCTCTTCTGAAATTTCACTTTTATTTACTCCATTTTTAAAACTTGCTTGTTCTACATATTCTTTTGCTTTTGCTTTAATTAAAAGCATATTAGTTTTTAAGCTTTCTAACTGAGCTTTTTTTATACTTTCTTTCCCACTATATATTGTTATTGATGCTAAAATTAATAATATAATTATTGTAATTGTTAGTGCAATTAATGTTATTCCTTTATTGTTTTTTACTTTCATTTTTTCTCTTCCTTTTCTTTTTAATTTATATACATTATATAGTTTCATTTAATTATTTTCAATAAATTTTTTAAAAATAATTTGTAACAAAAAAATAATAAATATTTCACACAATTTTCACAATTGTGCTGTATCTTATTTATGATTTGTGATATTATAATAAAAATATAAATTTTTTTGGAGGTTTAATATGGAAGAAAAAAATAATGAAAACAAAAATTCAAATTTTAAAGCAGTACAAAATCCTGAAAATTATAAAACAACATCTAATCCAAAACATAAATCTGGTTTTGGTAAAACTGTAGTATTACCATTTATAAGTGGTGTATTAGGATGTGCTGCAGTAGTTGGTGTTTGTTTTGGAATACCAGATGTAAAATATAAATTAATAGGAACAAATAGTTCTAATTTTAGTGTAGCTCCTAGTAATTCTACATCATCAGATGGTACTGTTTCTCAAGTAAAATTATCAAATTATTCTGACACTGCAGTTTATGCTGCAAATAAAATATTACCATCAATTGTTGGAATTAAAGTAGAATACACAGTAAGTTCTAATTTTTCTATATATGGTATGGGAACTGCAAAGTCTGAAGCATCAGCATCTGGTTCTGGAATAATAATTAGTGATGATGGTTACATTTTAACAAACAATCACATTGTTGCAACATCATCTTCTGAATCTTATTACCAAGTATCTGATGCAAACAAAGTAACTGTAACATTATATAATGATGATACAGAATATGAAGCAAAAATAGTTGGAAAAGATGAACAAACAGACTTAGCTGTTATAAAAATAGAAAAAACTGGTCTTTCAAAAGCAGAATTTGCAGATTCTGACTCAATAAAGGTTGGTGAATTTGCAATGGCCGTTGGAAATCCTTTAGGAATGCAAAGTAGTATAACATGTGGTGTTGTAAGTGCTGTAAACAGAGAAGTTACAGATTCAGATGGTAAAAAATTCACATTAATCCAAACAGACGCTGCAATAAATTCTGGTAATAGCGGTGGAGCTTTAGTTAATGGTGAAGGTAAAGTTATAGGAATAAATACATTAAAACTTTCTGGTACAGGAATTGAAGGTATGGGATTTGCAATACCAATAAATTCTACAACAGACATAACTTCACAATTAATTCAATACAGTAAAGTAAAAAGACCTTATATAGGTATTTCTGGTGTTGATTTAGATGAAAAAACAGCCAAAGTATACAACTTAGTTGTTGGTGTATATGTAAATCAATTGAAGACTTTTCAGCCGCTGAAAAAGCAGGAGTTAAGGTTGGAGATGTAATAGTTGAAGCAGATGGTAAAAAAATCACTTCAATGAATGAATTAAATGAAATTAAAAATTCTCATAAAATTGGAGATGAATTAAAAATAAAAGTTAACAGAAATAATAAAACAGAAGAATTAACACTTACTCTTGGAGAACAACCTTAAAGTTTTCACTTTTAGTTCACACAATGGACAAAATTTATTAGTATTATATAACCATAGTCAGGAAAGAAACTGATTAGAAAAAGAAAACATCCCCTTTTATTTTCAAAAGCTAGTAGATAAAATCTACTAGCTTTTTTATTTATTATATAATTGCAACATCAACTTCACTTGTATATTTGTCATTTCCATAAGCAAATATTACATATATTGCACCATCTTGGAAATAAAAATCTTCTACATTTTCTATTTTGTACATATCATCATTTTTATCTCTACTAAATATGCTATGACCTAATGCTTTTAAATCTTCTGCTTTTTTTTGCTCAACTTCTATTTCTTCATTTATTTTACTTTGTGCATAAGATGTATCTACACTTTCACCCTTTAATAATTGCGATAAGTTAATTTCCTGATTTGTATCTAAGTCATAGTTATATGTTTTTATTATTACCCTTTGTGCACTTGAACCTTCTTTTAAATTTGCATTTATTATTATTGATAATACTCCATCTTCTACACATGCATTGTATTCTACTGTATAAATTGTATTTTTATTTTTAGTTTTTAATATATCTTCTGCCTTTTTTTCAAATAAATTTTTTATTTCTTCATTATAACCATCTATAGTTGAATTTTTTATGTTTATATATGGTATTTGTACATTTATATTATAACTATTATTTTCAGTTACGTCTTTTGTGTAACCTGTATATACTAGTTCTTTACTTGTGTCAGACTTTAATTTATCATATTTATCATTATAATTTTTTAGTGAATTTGTATATATATTGTTAAATTCTGCTTTTAAATTTTCGTAGTCAATTTCACTTTTTCCCTTTAAATAACCAACAGTTGTAACCGTTTTTCCATCAAAAAATTGTATATATATTACAATAATTATCGATATTATACATATGGCAATTATTGATGCATATACAATTTTAGATTTTTTATCTAATTTATTATCTGGCAAAGTTACATTCATTTTATTACCTCTTTCTTTCGTACTATATTTATTATAGCATTTGCCCTATTCTTTTTCAATAGTTATTTATTAAATTTATTGACTATTACTTAATTTTGAGTTATTATATATATTGATATTTTAAGAAATGAGGAATGAAAAGTATGTTATGTTCAGAATGCAAAAAAAATGCAGCTATACTTTTTTATAATAAAGTAGAAAATGGCAAAGAAACCATGGAAGGGTTATGCTATGACTGTGCTAAGAAAAAAGGAATTAATCCATTAGATGTATTATCAAAACAAAGTGATTTACTAAATAAAGATAAAATTAATTTAAATGATATGTCAAAACAATTAGAAACAGTTTTTAAAGATTTAGCAGAAAATATAAATTTAGAAGATATTGAAAATATAGATGGTGCAATTACATTTAATACTCAAGACGAAGATGGTGATGATGAAGATGCTCCAAAAATTGCAGGAGCCGCTATTCCACTTGGTTCAATATTTTCAAATATGTTTGGATCTAATCGGAAGTGAAACTTCTTCTGATAACACTGGCAGAAAAAAAGTAAAAGTAGAAAAAAAGAAAAACAACAAACAATCAAAAAAGAAAAAATATTTAGATACTTATGGCACTAACTTAACTCAAAAAGCCAAAAACAACGAATTAGATATTGTAATTGGCAGAGATAAAGAAATACAAAGAATTATACAAATTTTAAATAGACGTTCAAAAAATAATCCATGTTTAATTGGTGAACCAGGAGTTGGTAAAACTGCAATTGCCCAAGGCTTAGCAATTAAAATTGCAAACCAAAATGTTCCAGCTAAGCTTTTAAACAAAGAAGTTTATTTATTAGATATGACAGCAGTAATTGCTGGAACACAATTTAGAGGACAATTTGAGTCAAGAATGAAAGGAATTATTGATGAATGTAAAGAATATGGTAACATTATTTTAGTTATAGATGAAATTCATAATATAATTGGTGCTGGAGATGGCGAACATTCTATGAATGCCGCAAATATTTTAAAACCTTCCCTTTCAAATGGAGAAATACAGTTAATTGGAACAACTACTCTTAAAGAATACAGAAAATATATTGAAAAAGATACAGCATTAGAAAGACGTTTCCAACAAGTATTAGTAGAAGAACCAAATATAGAAGATTCTATTGTAATTTTGGAAGGAATAAAAAAATATTATGAAGAATACCATAAAGTAAAAATTTCATCTGATGTTATTAAGCAAACAGTTATAATGTCAGAAAAATATATTCATGATAGATTCTTACCAGATAAAGCAATTGATATTTTAGACGAAGCATGTTCTAGAAAAAATTTAGAAAACAAAGATTTATTTAAATTAGAAATATTAAAACAAGAATTAAAAAATATTCAAGCTCAAAAAGAAGAAGTTATTGCTGCAGACTCTACAGAAGATTATCAAAAAGCAGCAGATTTAAAAACAAAAGAATGTCAATTAATAGAAAAAATAGATAAAATGAATAGCAAAATGAAATTAAAAAGTATAACTGTTCAAGATATAGCCTCAGTTATTGAAAGTTGGACAAAAATTCCAGTTAAAAAAATAACAGAAGCTGAAACACAAAAACTTTTAAATTTAGAAACAAATCTTCATAAAAGAGTTATTGGCCAAGAAGAAGCCGTAAATGCTGTCTCTCGTGCAATTAGAAGAAATCGTGCAGGACTTCAAAGTACCAAAAGGCCACCATCATTTATTTTTGTTGGACCTACAGGTGTTGGTAAAACTGAACTTGCAAAATCATTAGCATATGAAATGTTCGGCTCTGAAGATTCTATAATTAGAGTTGATATGTCTGAATACATGGAAAGCCACTCTACATCAAAATTAATAGGTGCACCTCCAGGTTATGTTGGCTATGATGATGCTGGTCAATTAACAGATAAAGTAAAAAGGAAACCTTATTCTATTATACTTTTTGATGAAATTGAAAAAGCACATCCAGATGTATTTAATATTTTACTTCAAGTTTTAGATGACGGAAAACTTACAGACTCTCAAGGAAATACAGTAAGTTTCTCAAATACTATAATTATTATGACATCAAATGCTGGTTCTAATTTAAATAATAATTCAATTGGTTTTGGAAAACAAACAGTTGACAAAGGAAAAATTGAAGATAGTTTAAAAGAAGTATTTAGACCAGAATTTTTAAACAGAGTAGATGAAGTTGTTGTATTTGACTCATTAACCCAAAATGAATTATTGCAAATTGTTGACTTAATGCTTAATGATACAATAAAAGCTCTAAAAGACAAAGATATTACAATGCATATCTCAAATGATGCAAAAAAATACTTACTAGAAAAAGGAACAAATATCAAATTTGGTGCAAGACCTTTAAGAAGAGCTATACAAAGATACCTTGAAGATGAAATATCTGAACGTATTTTAAAAGGTGAAATTATTGACGGACAAAATGTTAATGTTAATTTTGTAGATAATGAACTAAAATTTGATATTAATTAATGGAGGAATTATGTTAAAACATGTACCAAATACCCTAACAATAATTAGATTTTTGCTTATTCCATTTATTGTAGCTTGTATATTTAATGGAAATTTTATTGCAGCATTTATTATATTTACAATATCAGGAATAACAGACATAGCAGATGGCTTTATAGCAAGAAAATTTAATCTTGTATCTAATTTTGGAAAATTAATGGATCCGCTTGCAGATAAATTAACCCAAATTTCTACTCTTGCCTCTCTTGCTATTATTCATATAATACCTATTTGGATTCTAATTATTGTTTTAATTAAAGAATTTATAATGATTGTAGGAGCATCATTTTTGTACGGAAAAGATGTTGTTGTTTATAGCAGATGGTATGGTAAACTTGCAACAGTATTGTTTTACCTTGCAATAGTTCTTTCTTTAGTGCTTAGACAATTTAATATTACAGGAGCATTTGAGCATACAGATTTAATTGCATATAGCTTAGCATTAGTAGCAACTGTATTTTCTCTAATAATGTATGTATGGTCTTTATATCATAAAGGATTTATAGATAAAAAAGATTTAAAAAAAGATGTAACAATAGATAAAAAAAATTAATAAATAAAAATGAAGAAAAGGGACTTTTTTACAATGTCCCTCTTTTATTTTTTATTCGAAATTTTCTATAAGTTCGTTTAATGCCTCATCCCCATTAACTCTTATTCCCTGTTTTATACCTATATTATCTGTTTGTGGCAAATACGTAGTTGATATTTCTGTTTTTTCATATACTTCTTGTGTTCCATCCTCTAGAATTTTGTATATTGTTATAGTTCCATTATCATCTTTTAATAAATAATGTTTTCCACACTCCCCATCTAACTGTTTATATAAAGTTATTTGAGTTTCATCAAAGCTTTTTATTTCATAATCTTTATAATAATTTTGTAGATCTTCTTTTGTCTTATTTACTAACTCTTTAGGCACTTCTATATATTCATTTATTTCATCTTCACAGCCTTTATAATACTTCTTTAATGTTATTCTACAATTAGGTGATATTTTTTCTTCTTTTGCATTTGTTTTTACAGATGCTATACTTTGTAACTGTTCATATTCATCAGTACATTCATCTAAAATTTGTTCATCTGAAACTTTAGTTTGAACTTTCTCATTTACCTCTTTATTATCTTTTTTATTAACCATTATAGCAGTTAAAATAGCAGCTATTATAACTGCAATTGAAACTAAACCGTATTATTACCTTATTAAAATTATGCATATAAAACCTCCATTTAATACTTAGATTTATATTATTATTTACTAAATTTTGGTTTTTATTCTATTTGTGATGTTATATTAACATTTTTCCCATCTGTTTTTATAGTTATTTCACCTTTTTGGTCTGTTCTATAAATAGAAATATTATTCTGTTTTAAATTATTTATTGTAATATCTGATGGATGTCCAAATTTATTGTTCTTTCCCACACCTATTACTGCATATTGGGGTTTTACTGCATTTAAAAAATTATGTGTAGATGATGTCTTTGAACCATGATGTGCCACCTTTAAAATGGTAGATTTTAATAATTTAAAATTATTGTATTTACTTAATATTTCATTTTCTGCTACCTCTTCTATATCTCCTGTAAACAACATAGAAAATTTATTATAAACTAATTTACATACCATAGAATTATTGTTTATTATGTTTTTATTTACAATATTTTGTGAACACGGCCAAAGTATATTAAAGGTCAAATTATTTTCTATATTTATCATTTGTCCTTTCTCTACAACTTTTATATTTATATTTTTTTCTTTACTAATTTTGATAAATTTTTTATAGTTTTCACACATCTCATACTGTTTACCTATAACCATATTTTTAACTAATATTTCTTCCATAATATATAAAATTCCTCCGCACATGGTCACTATCAAAATGGCTTATAAATATATAGTCTATACTGGTATAGCCTTTATCTAATATATAAGGTAACAATGTACTTTTTCCAACATCAAAGCTTTCCCCTTTACTTCCTCCACCATCTATTAGTATTGTTTTATTTTGCGGAGTTATTATAAAACAAGCATCCCCTTGTGATACATCAACAATATTTATTTCTAATTTTCTTGGATTAACAAAAACAAATGCAGAAGTTAATACTATACTTGTTATCAAATAAATGGTTAAAATTTTTTTTATTTTATACTTATATTTAATGTAAGCTAAAATCCACCTAACTCTTAGAAAAGAATTATTGGGTGTTTTATCATTTTTTACTTTATATAAAAAACTTATTATAAAAACAAAAATATAATAAATCATTATCTCCCATATAGAAGGGGTTTTAACATATATTTTTGCTAATGGAAATTTACCTATACCAGAAAAAAATAATATTGTTTTAATTAAAAAATTTACAACTGGTGATAAAAATTTTGAAAAATAAAAATTTAATATTGAAACTATTAAAAATATAAAACCTAAAATAATTATTGGACCTATTATAAATCCTACAATTAAATTTGTTATAATAAAATATATTCCAAATTTATTAGTATGAAATATAATTAAAGGAAACAATGCTATTTGTGCAGAAATTAAAACAGATATACTTTCTTTTATCTTTTTTAGTTTATTGCTTCTTTTGTTTAAAATTTTTAATATATGTTTATTAAATATAATTATGCCAATTGTTGCTATATATGAATATTGCAATCCTATATTTGTTATTAAATATGGATTATATATTAGAATGCAAAATAGTGAAAAAAATAAAAAATTCCATGTATCATTTCTTCTATATATTAAATTAGATATAATTGTCATTATTCCCATAATAATAGCTCTTGCAAGTGACGGGGTAAAACCTGTAAGCACTGTATATAATATAAGTACTATAATTGTAACAATTCTTCCACATCTTTTTCCTAAAATTTTATTTAATAAAACAGAAACTCCTATTATTATATAAGATATATGCATACCAGAAACTGCTAAAATGTGTGATAAACTGCAATTTGCAAAGTCATCTCTTATATCTTTTTCAATATATGAACTATCAGCAAGTATTAAACTAAAATAAATTGGCCAAACTTTTGAATCTAAGGTATTTGAAATTTTGTCTTTAATATTTTGCCTGTATTCATTTATTTTTATAGAAATTCTATCTAGGTTATTATGCTTTAATATTTCAATATTTTCTGCATTTATTGTTCCATATATCTCTAATGTTTTTAAATAATTTGAATAATCAAATCCTCCATAATTTCTTTGTACATTTGGCATTTCATAATTTCCGCTTTACCTTTATTTTGTCTCCATACATTAGTTTTATTTTTTTATTTGCACTTAAATATAAACATATATTTTCGTACTTCTTATTTTTGTTTATCTTTTCAATTTTTATTTTATAAATATTTTTGTATTCTTTTTCTTGTTTATTACTAACTACTGTTGCTTCTACCTCAATTTTTTCAGGCAATTTATATACGAAATTATATTTTTTATTTTTGTATAAAACTATACTATTTGAAATAATTGATAATAAAATTATGACTAAAATTATTTTATGATTTAAATATATTTTGATATACCTAAAATATCTCCTTATAGAAAATAATCTAAATTTTCTCTTTTTTCTTTTATTTATAAAATGTATTACTACACCTATAGGTATAAAATTTATATAAAAAAGGACTATACTAAATTTAAAGTATAGCCCTATTATTATTCCTATTATATAACCTATAACTGCAACTACTAATGGTCTTTTCATTTTACTCCTTTAATTAAATATTCTTCTTGCAGTTTTATATGTTTTTGTATAATAACTATCTGATAAAGATGTAGTTATTACTCCTTTACTTGGGTTTGCAGCATGTATAAATTTATTATTTCCAATATATATTCCAACATGACCGGTAAATATTACTAAATCACCTGGTTGTAAATTTGATTTTGATACAGCTGTTCCATTACTTGCCTGTGCATCTGATGTTCTGTTTAAACTAACCCCACATTGTTTATATACATATTGTGTAAATCCTGAACAGTCAAATCCTGAAGGTGTTGTACCTCCATACACATATTTACATCCTAAATATTGTTTTGCTGTTGCTACAACTGTGTTTCCTTTTGAACTTCCTTGTGCTGTTTGAGTTGTAGTTTGCGCAGTTTCTTTATTACTTTCTTCTTTTTTCTCTGTCTCTTTTCTTGATTCCTCTAAGCTTCTTGAAGTAACAACTTCTGGTTTTGTTGTTGATAACAACTTAGTTGAAATATATCCTTCAATACCATTTACTTTAACCTTACTCCAACCGTTTGATGATTCTGAAATAACTGTTACCTCTGTTGCTTTACTTAATTTTGAAAGACATTCTGAACTAGTAGACTCTTCTTTTCTTAAATTTACAACTTCACTATTTACATACATTGTTACATTTTTTTGTGTAACTGTTGCTTTATTTTCCTCTGTAGTTTGAGAATTTTGATTATTTGCTTGTTCCTCTTTATTTGTTGTTTCTTCTTTGTTTGTTGCCTCTTCCGTAGGTGTTGTAGACGCTGCTACTGTATTTTCTTCTTTACTTAATTTGCTAAATACTACCCATCCTCTTGTAGAATTGCTTTCTATCAATGCCCATTTATTATTAACTTCTAAAACATTAACTTTTGAATCTTTACTTATTTCTTGAATATCAATAGAGTTTATTAATGGTGTTATTTTTACTGAAACATTTTGTGTTACTTTATATGTTCCAAGAACATTTTCTGTTACTGATGTATTTGTAGTTACTCCTTCTGAAGTACTTTCTACATTTTCTGTATTTGAGGTATCTGATGTGTTTTGTGTATTTGATACATTAGTTGTATTTTCTGTTTTTTCTTCTTGATTAGTTTCTTCTTGTTTTGTAGTATCCTCTTTTATATTTGCTGTTTCTTCCCCATTTACACTTAAAAGATCTTTTCTTAAATAACCTTGTATTCCTTTATATTTTATTTTGTACCAATCACCTGATTTTTCTATTATTTCTACTTCTTGGTTTTGTGATACTTGTTCTAATATATTTGATGTTGAATTTGCTTCTTTTCTTATATTTGCTGTTTCTACTGTTACCTTTGCAGTATTTGCAGCAAAACTTTTATTGAAAAATACTAAACTAAATATTCCTATTATTGCTATTATTAATATGCTTTTTATATTTTTTTTACTTTTCATTTTATTACTCCTTTTTACCAGGTAATACATCCTTTTTAATTTCTACAAGTATATACTTAAAATAGAAAAAAGTCAATCTTTTAAATGTACTTTTTTCTATCTTTTTTCCCCATACTCATTTCCTATGGTATTTCTATTACTTTTTTTCTTTCTTACTTTTGGTTTTTTAAGATTTAAAATATCCTGATTTATTTGGCAAAATGCCATTTGATTTATAATAACTTCTTAACATTAAATAATATTAATTTTAATTAATACTTACTATAATTTAAAAATTTTCATTTTAATTTTGATATATAAAAAATTTTTTACTTTGCTAAAATATAAATTTGTAACTTTTCAAACAATACCATAAAATGCTGAATTTTGCAATTGCTTTTCATCTGCAAAATTCGACATTTTATGAAATATTTAATTAATTATTTCGATTACAAATTAAAATTTATTCTATATAGAGCACGGTGCGAAAACCAACGTTAACAAGCGCACTGCTAACTGCACCGGAACCGCTACGATAAACAACCGGGTAGTTAGAGCTACTGTAGTCGAAGCTCCCTCCACGCAAAACAGCGAATGTATAATCTGTGCTATTACTATTATTCTTTCTTGTTTTTGTTTCTGTTGTCCATTCCCACATATTTCCTGCTAAGTC